>Ga0308159_1000484_pt1 | contig 90219 bp, 76 predicted proteins | sample PhyCR1_FD_201040 | JGI IMG/M metagenome (GOLD analysis project Ga0308159, IMG submission 201040) | Phyllosphere microbial communities from UC Gill Tract Community Farm, Albany, California, United States - DLSLC.R1 | ecosystem: Host-associated > Plants > Phyllosphere > Unclassified | place: USA...
CAGCCTCCGAAAATTCCGCCCTCTTCGAGCAGCACTACCCGTGGCTGCTGTTCCTCAATGGCCTGGCCGCCATCTCGCTGCTGGGCCTGGTGCTGCTGCTGCTGGGCCGGCTCTACAAGCGCTACCGGCGCGGCAAGTTCGGCTCCAAGCTGCTGGCGCGGCTGGTGCTGATGTTCGCGCTGGTGGGCATCGTCCCGGGCGCCGTGATCTACCTGATGTCGGTGCAGTTCGTGTCGCGCTCCATCGAATCCTGGTTCGACGTGCGCATGGAAGCGGCGCTGGAGTCAGGCCTGAACCTGGGCCGCAATGCCCTCGACTCCTCGCTGTCGGATCTGGTCTCGCGGGCACGCGGCATCGCCCAGGAACTGTCGGACATGAGCGACTCCGAGCAGGTGACCTACCTCTCCCGCCAGCGTGACCAGAACATGGAGATCACCATCGTCAATGGCAACGGCCAGGTGATGAGTACCGTGGGCGGCGCCATCGGCTCGCTCACGCCGGTGCTACCCAGCACCCAGGCAATGCGCCAGGCACGGGTCTCGCGGGCCTTCTCGGCAGTGGAAAGCGACGATGCCCGCCCCAGCATCGGCGAATCCGATACCGATGGCAACCTGCGGCTGCACGTGGTGGTGCTGGTCCCGGCGCCCAGTCGCGGGCTGTCCCTGCAGAGCGAAACGCGCTACCTGCAGATCCTGCAGCCGGTCCCGGATTACCTCGCCACCAATGCCGAAACGCTCAGGCTGGCCTACAACGAATACCAGCAGCGCTCGGTCTCGCGGTCCGGCCTGCGCAAGATCTACCTGGTCACGCTCACGCTCACGCTGCTGCTGGCCATCTTCGCGGCCATCGCCAGTGCCTTCCTGATCGCCAGCGACCTCGCCAAACCGCTGCTGCTGCTGGCCGAAGGCACCAAGGCGGTGGCCGAGGGCAATCTCTCGCCACGGCCCATCGTCAGTACCTCCGACGAACTGGGGACGCTGACGCAATCGTTCAATACGATGACGCGCCAGTTGCTGGAAGCCCGGACCTCCGTCGAAAAGAACCGCGCCGAACTGGAAAACGCCAAGGCCTACCTGGAATCGGTGCTGGCCAACATGTCGGCCGGGGTGATGGTGCTGGATGGCCAGTTCAACATCGTCAGCGCCAACGATTCGGTGCGGCGCATCCTGGGCTATGACTTCTCGGCCAACATCGGCACCCCGCTGCAGACCATCGAAAGCCAGGCCCCCTTCGCCCAGGCCATCATCCGCGCCTTCTCCGAGCAACTGGCCCAGCACAGCGGTGAAGCCGGCGACGGCCTGCACTGGCAGCGGCAGTTCGAACTGTCGCGCCAGCCCGGCGTGAGCTTCGAGGCCAATGACGAGCAAGGCGGCAAGCCCGACCACGACAAGCTGACCCTGCTGGCGCGCGGCTCGCACCTGCCAGTGGAAAACGGGGTGGGCTACGTGGTGGTGTTCGACGACATCAGCAACGTCATCTCCGCCCAGCGCTCGATCGCCTGGGGCGAGGTGGCGCGCCGCCTGGCGCACGAGATCAAGAACCCGCTCACGCCCATCCAGCTCTCGGCCGAACGCCTGCAGCACCGCCTGTCGGACAAGCTCATGCCGGGGGATGCCGCCATCCTGGAAAAAGGCACCACCACCATCGTCAACCAGGTCACGGCCATGAAGCGCATGGTCGACGACTTCCGCGACTATGCCCGCACCCCGCCGGCCAAGCCGGTAGCACTGGACCTGAACGCGCTGATCGAGGAAATCCTCAACCTCTACCTCAGCGGCGACGGTCGCGACGTGATCCACGCCCGCCTGGCACCGCAGATGGCCAAGGTCCTGGGGGATGCCACCCAGATGCGCCAGGTCATCCACAACCTCCTGCAGAACGCCCAGGATGCGGTGGCCGACGATGGCCAGGAAGCGCCACGCATCGACGTGCTGACCGAGCAGATCGACATCGCCGCCGCCAACGGCCAGCGCCAGCCGGCGGTGCGGCTGTCGATCATGGATAACGGCCCCGGTTTCTCGGCCAAGATCCTGGCCCGTGCCTTCGAGCCCTACGTCACATCCAAGACCAAGGGAACCGGCCTGGGGCTGGCGATGGTCAAGAAAATCGTCGAAGAACACGGCGGTCGTATCGATATACAGAACCGTACAGAGGGCAGAGGCGCAAAAATTGTAATTTTGCTGGTAAAGTTAGCATCTATTGATCAAGAGACGGTTTCATAGGGAAACCGACCCTACGGCTCAAGATTCGAAAGCACTACGCCGGGGGGACCTGGCAGTTCATCAAGGCCTGCTCGCTAACGCCGCGTTGAGCAGGCCGGCCCGGAACAAGATCGAAAACTTGGACAATGAACTAGCAGCGAGGAAAGCAGCACATGGCAAACATCCTGGTCGTCGATGACGAAATGGGTATCCGCGAATTGCTCTCAGAAATTCTGGGCGATGAGGGACATGTCGTGACCACTGCGGAAAACGCGCAGCAGGCACGCGAGCTTCGCCAGGCCGGAGTACCCGACCTCGTGCTGCTCGATATCTGGATGCCCGATACCGACGGCGTCACGTTGCTCAAGGAATGGCAGCGCGACGGTCTGTTGACCATGCCGGTCATCATGATGTCCGGGCATGCCACCATCGATACGGCCGTGGAGGCCACCCGCATCGGTGCGCTGAATTTCCTGGAAAAGCCGATCGCCCTGCAAAAGCTGCTCAAGGCCGTGCAACAGGGTCTCTCGCACAGCCGCGAGGCGGTGCGTCCGGCCAGCTATCGTCCGGCACCGGTGGCCGCCGTGGCCAATGGCGCCGGCGACAGCCTGCACTCGCCAGAACATGTGGCACCGGTGGCCGCGTACGCCCCGGCCATGGGCAGCGAAGCGCTGCACCACGGCACCCCGGCCGCCGCACCGTTCGGCCAGGTGGCCGACAACGCCGCCAACATCTCCTTCGACCTGCCCCTGCGCGAAGCCCGCGACGCCTTCGAACGCGCCTATTTCGAATACCACCTGGTGCGCGAGAACGGCAGCATGACACGGGTGGCCGAACGCACCGGCCTGGAGCGCACCCACCTCTACCGCAAGCTCAAGCAACTGGGCGTGGAACCGGGCAAGCTGGCGCGCAAGAATCACTGAGCCAACCGAGTCCACTGGACAGGACGCCACTGTCCACGCACCATCAGGCAGTACAGAACGGGATCGCAGCGCGGTCCCGTTTCTTTTGCTACTCTGGGTTCGTCCGGCGGCAGGCTCAGAAATTTCCTGATGTTCTTTTCCCGCTGACAGCGGCATCCTGCATTCATGGGACAGGGCTTGCCCGGTTGCAATGGATACGCTGGCTGGGCGCGCCATCGATGAACTTCCACCGCAGCGCGTCATCTACCCTCAGCAGGCAAGTGCCGGTGCAAGCCACCCAGCCATGGAATTTTGTGTGGATTGCATGACTTGCAGGCAAGGAACACGACAGGGGCCAAAGTTTTCCGCCCTCCCTGCCGTAACCAGACTCAGGAACGCAAGCGACGCGGCGTTCCCCGAAGGAGCTGTATCGAAGCAGCAGAAACGCACCAGCGGCCCGCAAGGGCCTTGAAATTGACGGTGATGGCGCCACTTCCTTTTCGAAGCAGTATTCCAGCATAAGGAGTCACTATGAACCTGATCTACAACAGCGAGCAGTACAGCGTCGTCGAATTCGGTGCCGATACCGACCACGAAGCCTTGCGCTTCGGCGGTTACGAGATCATGGACAAGTCCGGCCAGCGCGAAATCTACATCGATGGCCCGGCCGCCGAACTGTTCCGCAAGGACGTTCAGGAGCTGATCGCCTCCGAGCCGACCATGGAAGACATCGACAACTTCCTGAGCCGCTACGACGTGATGATGCGTCATCCCATGACCTTGCACTGATCGGGTCCATCATCCCGGGTTCAACCCGGTGATCCACGCCGCGCCGCCAGCGCGGCGTTTTTATTTCCAGGTCAGCTTGCTGCCGGCGTGCCACGCGCAGAGTCCATTAAAATGGCGCTTTGTCGCCCATCCCTGGTTTTTCGTGAATTCCTCGCCCATCAGCAGCGCCCAGACCGGCGTACATGAGCAACTGGCCGAACTGGTCGCCCGCCATGCCCAGCACCCCTTCCGCAAACCCGTCACGGACTACAACCAGCGCGCCTTCGACGCCAGCATGCACGCCTGGCAGTCGGCCGGTGCGGCACCACTGATCCTCGATACCGGTTGCGGCGTGGGACTGTCCACTCTCAACCTGGCCACGCAATACTCTGATCATTTTGTCATCGGCATCGACCAGTCGGCCGACCGCCTGGCGCGCAACACCCACTGGGACGGCCCGCAACCGGAGAACCTCTGCTTCGTGCGCGCCGACCTGGTCGATTACTGGCGCCTGGCCCAGCAGACCGGACTGCGCCCGGCCCGGCATTACCTGCTCTATCCCAACCCCTGGCCCAAGATTGGCCACCTGGCGCGACGCTGGCCGGGGCATGCGGTGTTTCCCAGCATCGTGGCCCTGGGCGGCCAGATCGAATGCCGCAGCAACTGGCGCATCTATGTCGAGGAATTCGCCGCCGCGCTGAACCAGTTGAGCGGCCTGTCCGTCCAGGCCCAGGCCTGGCATCCCGCCGCACCGATCACCCCCTTCGAGCGCAAGTACCTGGCCTCCGGCCATGCGCTGTGGCGCTGCGTGGCCGATCTCGACCAGGGGCGGGCGACATGAGCCTCGGCGTCATCGGCCTGGTGCTGGCCGCAGCCCTCCTGCATGCCTCCTGGAACGCCCTGCTCAAGAGCAGCCATGACCGCCTGGCCTCGCTGTCGCTGATGACCATCGGCGCCGGCCTCGGTGCCCTCCCGCTGGTTCTGTGGCGACCGCTCCCGGACGCGGCCAGCTGGTTCTACATCGTCCTCTCAGGCCTGCTGCACACCGGCTACAACCTGTTCCTGATCCGCGCCTACCGGATCGGCGACTTCGGCCAGTCCTACCCGATCGCCCGCGGCTCCTCGCCCCTGCTGGTGGCATTGGGCGCAGCCCTGTTCGCAGCTGAACAACTGGGCAGCACCACCGTCATCGGCATCGCCCTGGTATCGGCCGGCATCGTCAGCCTGGCCAATCTGCGCGCCATGCGCAGTCGCGAGCACCTCTCCGGCCCGCTGGCGGCATTGGTCACCGGCGCCTTCATCGCCGCCTATACCATCACCGACGGCATTGGAGCGCGCCTGGCGGGTGATGCCATCGGCTATGCCGGCTGGCTGTTCGTACTGGACAGCATCCCGCTGGCCCTGATCTACCACCGCAAGCACGGCCGCTCCCCGCTCGTGCTGTCGCAGAAGGAAACCTGGATCGGCCTGGCCGGTGGTGTCATGTCGCTACTGGCCTATGGCATCGTGATCTGGGCGGTCACGCTGGCGCCCATGGGCATGGTCTCCGCCCTGCGCGAAACCTCGGTACTGTTCGCGCTCCTGATCGGCGCCCTCTTCCTGGGCGAAAAGCTCACCCTGCGGCGCGTACTGTCCTGCCTGGTCATCGCCGCGGGTGCGGTGGTGCTGGGCGCGCATCATTGAGCGATCGCCGGCGGCTACATCCCTGAATAATTCGGCCCGCCGCCGCCTTCAGGCGTGACCCAGACGATGTTCTGCGTCGGGTCCTTGATATCGCAGGTCTTGCAGTGCACGCAGTTCTGGGCGTTGATCTGCAGGCGGTCGGTGTTGTCCTCGTTCTTGACGAATTCATAGACACCTGCCGGGCAGTAGCGTGCTTCCGGGCCGGCGTACTTGGCCAGATTGATCTGGACCGGCACGGCCTTGTCCTTCAGCGTCAGGTGCGCGGGCTGGTCTTCACCATGGTTGGTATTGGAGATGAAGACCGATGACAGGCGATCGAAGGTCAGCTTGCCATCCGGCTTGGGATAGGCGATCGGCGCAAAGTCGGCGGCCGGGCGCAGGCATTCGTGGTCGGCATGCGTGTGGCGCAGGGTCCAGGGGGCCTTGCCACCGAACAGTACCTGATCGATGCCCACCAGCAGCGTGCCGGCCACCAGACCCTTGCTCATCGAGGGCTTGAAGTTGCGGGCCTTGTGCAGTTCTTCCTTCAGCCAGGAGGCCTCGAAAGCGGCCGGGTAGGCCGACAGCTCGTCGGACTGGCGATTCTCACCCAGGGCATTGAATGCCGCATCCGCTGCCAGCATGCCGCTCTTGATCGCCGCATGGCTGCCCTTGATGCGTGAGGCATTGAGGAAACCGGCATCGCAACCCAGCAGCGCCCCCCCGGGGAACACCAGCTTGGGCAAGGATTGCACGCCGCCGGCAGTGATCGCGCGGGCGCCGTAGGAGAGGCGTTTGCCACCTTCGAAGAACTTGCGGATTTCCGGATGGGTCTTGTAGCGCTGGAATTCCTCGAACGGCGACAGGTAGGGATTCTGGTAAGCCAGGCCGACCACGTAGCCCACGGCCACCTGGTTGTTGTCCAGGTGATAGAGGAAGGAACCTCCGTAGGTGTCATTGGAGAGCGGCCAGCCGGCGGTGTGGACCACCAGGCCGGGCTGGTGCACTTCCGGCTTCACTTCCCACAGCTCCTTGATGCCGATGGCATAGGTCTGCGGATCGCGGCCGGCATCCAGCTTGTATTTCGCGATCAACTGCTTGCCCAGGTGGCCGCGCGCACCTTCGGCGAAGAAGGTGTATTTGGCGTGCAGTTCCATGCCCAGCTGGAATTCGGGACCGGGTTCGCCCTCCTTGTTGATGCCCATGTTGCCAGTAGCTACACCCTTGACCGAGCCATCCTCGTGGTAGAGCACTTCGGCAGCGGGGAAGCCCGGGAAGATTTCCACGCCCAGCGCTTCGGCCTGCTGGCCCAGCCAGCGCGTAACGTTGGAGAGCGAAATCACATAATTGCCATGGTTCTGGAAGCAGGCCGGGAGCAGCCAGTTCGGCGTCTTGTAGGCCTTGTCGGCCGAGAGGAAGAGGAAGCGGTCTTCGGTCACCGGCGTGTCCAGCGGCGCGCCTTGCTCCTTCCAGTCAGGGATCAGCTCGCTCAGCGCACGCGGGTCCATCACGGCGCCTGAGAGGATATGGGCGCCGACTTCGCTGCCTTTTTCCAGCACGCAGACCGAGACCTCACGATGTTGCCGGGTGGCCAGTTGCTTGAGGCGGATCGCTGCCGACAGCCCGGCTGGACCGCCGCCGACGATGACCACGTCGTATTCCATGGATTCGCGAGGGCCGTATTGTGCGAGCACGTTCTGCATCGTCATCGCCTTATCCCAGTTGCGCAACCAGTTCAGGCAATACCTCGAAGAGATCTCCCACCAGGCCATAATCGGCAACCGAGAAGATTGGTGCGTCGGCATCCTTGTTGATCGCCACAATGACCTTCGAATCCTTCATCCCCGCCAGATGCTGAATCGCGCCCGAGATCCCGACGGCGATGTACAGCTCCGGCGCCACCACCTTGCCAGTCTGGCCGATCTGGTAATCGTTGGGCACATAGCCGGCATCCACTGCCGCACGCGACGCACCCAGTGCCGCGTTGAGCTTGTCGGCCAGCGGCTCGAGCAGCGCCGCGTAGTGCGCGCCGGAACCGAGACCACGTCCTCCAGATACCACGATCCTTGCCGACGCCAGCTCCGGCCGGTCTGACGCAATGGTCTGTCGCGAGATCAGCCGCGAAAGACCTGTATCTTCCACGGCGGCGATTGTCTCGATGAGGGCCTGTCCTCCTTCGAGGGGCGCTGCCTCGAAGGCAGTAGCACGCACCGAAATTACCTTGATGGGATCGGAAGACCTGACGGTGGCAATCACGTTGCCCGCGTAGATCGGCCGCTCGAAGGTGTGCGCATCCACCACCCTGGTGATTTCCGATACCTGCGCCACGTCCAGCAATGCCGCCACCCGTGGCAGGACATTCTTGCCGGTCGCTGTCGCCGTGGCCATGACGTGGGAAAATGCCCCGGCCAACGTGACCACCTGCGCCGCCACATTCTCTGCCAGGCCATCGGCGAAACAGGGCGCGTCTGCTACCAGCACCCGCGCCACCCCGGCCACCTTCGCGGCCGCCTGGGCCACTGGTTCGCACTGCCAGCCGCAGACCAGCAAGGTAATGTTGCCACCGCATTCCCTGGCCGCCGTCACGGCATGCAGGGTCGCGCTCTTGAGTGATTGGTTATCGTGTTCGACAATGATCAGCACTGACATGGATATTCCTCAGATGACGTTGGCTTCATTTTTCAGCTTGGCGACCAGAGCGGCGACATCCGCCAGCCTGACCCCTGCGCTGCGAGCAGGCGGTTCTGCCACCTTCAGGGTGGTCAGCCCGACCGCAACGTCGATCTCCAGCGCCTGGGGAGTGAGCATCTCCAGCGGCTTCTTCTTGGCCTTCATGATGTTGGGCAGGGTGACGTAGCGCGGCTCATTCAACCGCAGGTCGGTCGTGATTACCGCGGGCAGCTTCAGGGCGATGGTTTCCTGGCCGCCATCCACTTCGCGTGTAGCAATGACTTCATCTCCGGCCACTTGTAACTGGGAGGCAAAGGTAGCCTGCGGCATGCCCGCCAATGCTGCCAGCATCTGGCCAGTCTGGTTGCTGTCATCATCGATGGCCTGCTTGCCGACCACCACCAGGCGCGGCTGTTCCCGCATGAACACTGCCTGCAACAGCTTGGCTACGGCCAGGGGCTGCAGCTCTTGCGCGCACTCCACCAGAATGCCGCGGTCAGCGCCGATGGCCATGGCCGTACGCAAGGTCTCCTGACAGGCAGCCGGGCCACAGGAAACGGCCACCACCTCCGTGGCCACTCCAGCTTCCTTCAGACGCACGGCAGCTTCCACCGCGATTTCATCGAAGGGATTCATACTCATCTTGACGGCACCGATATCGACTCCCGAGCCGTCCGACTTGACCCTTACCTTGACATTGAAATCGACCACCCGTTTGACTGCGACTAGTATTTTCATGGCTTCGTATCTGCCTCATAAGAAATGTAACCAGGCGATGCGCGGAGCATGGACGGTCCGGCATCCGATCTGATCAGATGGAATGAACCAGCGCCAGTACCGCGCTGGCATCGGCTTGCAGTGGCTGCATCAGGCATCCGCCGTTCCCCTCGTCCCAGGCCAGCTGCCCAGCACCAACGATGACGTCGCCCGACAACTGCCAGCGCCCTGCTAGCGGCAGCAAGGCCCAGGCGGTCCCCGCATGGACCTGTCGCTGGCATTCGATCACCTGCAGTTCACCGCGCAAGACGGAACGACGCACCATCAGATTCAGGAAGCGCAGTTCCAGGCTGCCGGAATCGCGGCGCGCATGCCAACGTGGTTCACCTGGAAAACTGACGGGCTGCAAGGGTCGCACCCACACTGGCTCGGCGCCATTGCTGACCAGACTGACCGCCCCGCTACCCAGCAGGACGGCATGGCGCTGCATGCCGGGAAAGACCGAGAACTCGGCATCGGCGGAGATATCGGCCAGACTCAGGCGCCAGTCGGCACTAGCAGACCCTGTGGATGCCGAGCCCGCCTCACGCGCACTGACCAGCGGGCGCGTCACGCCACCGCCGTTGCGCCAGGGCTCGGGCCTGACTTCGTCGAGCAGGAGCAAATGCATGACAGCGTGAGCTCCTCAGGAGACCGCACCCGAACCGTATTTCCCCACCAGCAGTTTTCCGGTCGAGAATCGCTCGATCGAATACGGCGCCAGCGAGACCTCCGTAGGCAGCCCCAGGGCGCACTGCGCCAGCACTTGTCCGACTGCCGGCGAAAGCTTGAAGCCGTGACCGGAGAAGCCGAACCCGGCGACCAGACCTTCCACGCCAGGCAGGTGACCCAATACCGGATTCCAGTCCGGAGTGACGTCATAGACGCCGGTCCAGGAGGTCGCCAGGCCGGCCGTCTCGTAGCTGGGGAAGCGCTGCGCCACCTGTTCGCCAATTTCGACGATGGCGTCCAGGGATACGTCGCCCTGTTCCGTATCAGGCGTAGCCAGTGTTTCCCCTGCCACCCCCTCGGAGACCAGCATCTGGGTCCCGCCATAGCTGCGTCCGTAGAGCATGCCCTTGGATGCCAGGTCCTTGAAGACCGGCATCTGGAAGGTGTAAGCCTGCGGTCCCTCCAGTGCCAGCACCGTATGGCGTTCCGGCCGTACCGGCAGCGTGAGCCCGGTCCATGCAGCCAATTCAGGCGTCCAGATGTTCTGCGTGCTGATGACGATGTCGCTGAGGAAGCGTCCGGCACTGGTCTGCACACCGCTCACACGGCCGTTCTCGATAAGCAGCCGTTCTACGCTCACGCCCTCTTTTACCGTTACGCCCCGGCGCCGTGCGGCACGCGCAAACGAGGTAGCCACCAGGTAGGCGTCGGCGAAGCCGGCCTCCGGTTCGAAGCTGATCAGCGCAGCGTCGTCGAAGCGGGCAATGGGCAGCAGTTCGGCAGCCTGCCTGGCATCCAGATACTGCAACGCAATGCCCTGCGCCTGCTGCCCCTGCAGCGAGGCACGCAGGGGTGCAAGCTTGTCATCATCCGCGGCCCAGATCATGTAGCCACATTTGACCAGACCGCAGGAAGCCTCCTCATCCTCGACATAGGCCGGGAAATTGTTGAACGTATCCCATGACAACTGCGCCAGCGTGACATTTTCCTGGACCGAATAGTGGGTCCGCAGAATGCCTGAAGACTGCGATGTCGTGCCTTCACCGACGGTCTTGCGATCCAGCACAAGGACCTTGCGTGCACCCAGCCGGGCCAGATGGAAAGCGGTGGAAGTACCAATCACGCCGGCACCGATCACGATGGCGTCATAAGCGTTCATTGCAGGGGTCATAGCATCCTCTTCGATCAGAATGGCATGCAGTGTCACCCGAAAAAATCGACAATCGCGGCAGCATTAGACAAACTAATGTTTTGAAGAAGTGGGCATTATCATCACGCACCATGTGGCGCTTTCGCTCCATGATCTCCCTGCACAACTGCCAGAGCAGTAACCGGCGACTGCCTGTTTTCTCCGAAAGGACCGCTTCATGCCTGACATGCCATTCGACCTGCACGCCCTCCAGGCTTTCGTCGCCGTTTGCGAAGGCGGTTCCATGATCGAAGCCGCCCGCAAGCTGGGCGTGACGCAAAGTGCCATCAGCCAGTTGATCAAGTCACTGGAAACCCAAAGCGGCATGGTGTTGCTGGACAGGGAGTTTCGCCCTTCGCGCCCGACGGCGGCCGGTCGCCTGCTCATGGAACTGGCGCAGGACCTGCTGGAGCACGCGCAGCGCGTCAATGAGCGCCTGATCGACGCTTCCCGCTCGGAGGTGGCGCAAATCCGCCTGGGCGGCGTGGATTCATTCTCCGCCACCGTGGGCCCGATACTGGTCCAGGCCATCGCCAAAGGCGCGCGACAGATATCACTCTGGTCGGGACTGACGCCCATTCTTTCGGAACAGCTGCAACGACGTGAGCTCGATCTGGCCGTGTGCACCGAATCGACAGTCAACGACCTGCGCATCGAACAACGCCTGCTGTTCTCCGAATGCTTCGTGGCCGTGATTCCCAGAAGCGTGGCCGAGCGGCATGCCGATGCCGGTCACGATTACCAGGCAGCCCTGCAAAGCCTTCCCCTGCTGCGCTATACGCGCCGCTCGGTCATCGGCCAGCAGATCGAACGCTACCTGCGGCACATCAAGCTCGATGCCCCGCGTCGCCTGGAGTTCGATGCCACCGACCCGATGCTCAACCTGGTCGCCTGGGGCATGGGTTATGCGGTCACCACGCCATTGTGCCTGTGGCAATCACGTCATTGCCTGCCGGACGTGGTGCTGGTGCCGCTGCCGCCCAGCCAGCTGGGCCGCCGCAACTTCTTCCTGCTCTCGCGCGAGGGCGAATGGAACAGCCTGGCCGAGGAAATCTCGGCACTCACCCGCCAGACACTGCAAGACAAGATCTCCCCTGCCATCCGCAAATCCTTGCCGGGCTTGCCCAAGGACGCATTTTCCTGGAAATAGGCCGCCAATGGCCGCCTCAAGAACGGCCTGACTGGCACAGTCACGCACCACAGATGCAAATGTGCCAGTCGCTCTGCACGGATGAGCAGGCAGCCATTAGCTACCCGTAAGACAGATGATCGAAGCCGCCATCCAGCGCCTGCAGACGCTGGACGTGCACGCCCGGTGGCCATGAGCGCTTTTTGTGCAGCGCGTGCCCACCATGCACGGCGGCGAGGCGCGAGCGCACCGCTGCGGCGCAGCTAGATTAGTGCTGAAGATAGTTTGTATTAGTTTTTCTTAAGCGGACCGGACTGCCGTCACGAATCAGTAATATCGACGCTGCCACATCACCTGCGGGGGCCCGCCGTCGCTGCTATTGACCAGCACAGCGGGAAGGACCAGGGCATGGCGGCGACGCAAGCAGGTCAGATGACTGCTCGAGCCGCGTCTGAAGTGGTCCATCAAGAGATTTCACATCCAATCTGAAGGAGCAAGCAATGAACCAGAATCGACGCAGGGTCATGAAGCAGGTCATCACGCTGGCCGCCGCCGGCGCTGCCGGCCTCCCCCTCGTGGCAGGCGCCGCTGCCCCAACCGTGATCAACTACGGCGGCTCGGCATGGCTGGGCCACTACTCGGCCTACATCGCCATGAAGACCGGCCTGATGACCAAGCATGGCATCGATCTGCGCTGGCAAGCTTTCTCCACCTCCTCCGCCCGCATGGCTGCGGTGATGGCCGGCAACGTCGACATCGCCGGTACCGGCGTGGTCTCGGCGCTGGCTCTCATGGCCAGCGGCGCCCGTCAGTTCCAGCTGATTGCCACGCCCAACAACTTCGGCCGCGCCGAAGGCCTGCTGGTGCGTGAGGGGATCAAGGAACTGGCTGACCTCAAGGGCAAGAAGATCGGGGTGACCTATGCCTCCAGCGCCCACGTGCTGCTGCTGGACGTGCTTTCGCAGGCCGGCATCAATCCCGACAAGGATGTCGCGATCATCAACCTGCCCGCCACCGAGCTGCTCACGGCCTACAAGGCCAACCAGATCGATGCCGCCGCCGCCTGGACCCCGACCTTCGACCGCATCCGCGCCCTGCCCGGTACCAGGCTGCTGTTCGACGACAGCGCCTTCTCGCTCTACAAGAGCTACAAGATGTCACCCGGCCCCGATGTGCTGCTGACCCGGAGCAGCTTCGGCAAGGACAATCCGGCAGCCGTGAAGGCCTTCATGCAAGCCATCTTCGAGGCCAACGCCATGCTCACGCAAAAGCCGGAGGAGTCCGCCCGCATCCTGCTTGAACTGACCTCGCTGTCGATGGAAGAGCAGCTTGGCGTCATCAAGCAGACCGAGTGGTTCACGCTGGCCGACCAGAAGGCATTGATGAGTGACCCGGGCAACTTCATCGTGGGTCTGCAAAAGCTGGCCGAGATGCTGGTCAAGCTCAAGCAGGTCGATTCCATGCCGCAGGTACGCCAGTGGGTCAACACCACCTACCTCTGAGGCCGGCGCATGCTTATGAAGAAAGAATGGTTCAGCGGCGGGGCGTTGATCACCCTGTCGGCGGTTTCGCTGGTGGCCTTCCTGCTGGTGTGGGAAGGCATATGCCGGGCCGGCATCGTGGATGCGGTATTCCTGCCGGCGCCCTCGCAGATCCTCGCCCGCGCCATGCGCATGTGGGAACAGGACACCTTGATCATCAACATCCTGGCCTCGGCACGGCGCGTGATGGTCGGCTTCCTGGCCGCAGTGGTGGTCTCCATTCCGTTAGGGATCATGCTGGGAACTTCGAAGATCGCACGCGCTGTCTTCGATCCTATCCTGTCGTTCCTCAGGCCGTTGCCATCGATGAGCTGGATTCCGCTCACCTTGCTGTGGTTCGGCATCACGGAGACGCAGAAGTACAGCATCGTCTTCATGGGCGCAGTGACACCCGCCCTGCTGTACGTGATCGAAGCCACGCAGGGCATCGATCCACTGCTCATCCGCGCAGCCCGCAACCTGGGCGCCAATCGCTGGCAGGTGATGCGCGAAGTCATCCTGCCCGGCTGCATGCCCCAGATCCTGTCCGGCATGAAGGTGATCCTTGGCCTGTCGTGGACCTGCGTGATCTCAGCGGAACTGGTGGCGGCCAAGGAGGGGCTGGGCTTCATGATCATGAATGGCAAGGAATTCTTCCAGACCGACACCGTGGTACTCGGTATGGTGCTCATCAGCTTTACCGTATTGATTACGGACATCGTCTTCCGACTGATCCAAAGGAGCGTGCTGTCATGGCAGAAATGAAGAACCCGACCAGGACAGGTCCGATGATCGAATTTCGCGGCACGGGGAAGTCGTTCGGAGACCTGAAGGTGCTCCATCAGGTGGACCTGCAGGTGGCCCAGGGTGAATTTCTGGTGCTGTTGGGAGCTTCCGGCTGCGGCAAATCGACGATGCTCAACCTGGTTTCCGGCTTTGAACGCGCCAGCACCGGTAGCGTCTGGGTCAACGGGAGGGAGGTCAAGGATGTCGACCCGGCCTGCGGCATGGTGTTCCAGCAATACGCCCTGTTCCCCTGGAAGACCGTTCGCGAAAACGTCGAGTTCGGCCTGAAGATGAGAGGTGTATCGCGGGCCGAGCGTGCCAGGGTTGCACAGCATTACATCGAGATGGTCGGACTCAAGGGCTTCGAGGACAGCTTTCCCAACAAGCTTTCCGGAGGCATGAAGCAGCGGGTCTCGATTGCACGGGTACTGGCCAACGATCCGGATGTGATGCTTTTCGACGAACCATTTGCGGCGCTGGACGCCATGACACGCCAGGTGCTGCAAGAGCAGTTGCTGCAGATCTACGAAAAAAGCGGCAAGACCATCATTTTCATCACGCACTCCATCGACGAAGCGCTGATGCTGTCTACACGCATGGTGGTCATGGGTGCGAAGCCGGGGCGCGTCGTGCAGGACATCGACAATGACCTGCCGCATCCACGTACGGCCGAAGTCCAGCTGTCATCCCGCTATATCGAACTGAAACGCTCGATCTGGGAAACGGTCCAGGTGGAAGTGATGAAAGGCCTGGAAGGCGTCAAGTAGATCCGTTCTTGCCGGTAGCGTTCGTCGGACTGGAGAGAACTCCAGCCCGACGGACAATCTCTGCAGGGCAGAGCAAGGGCTATAGCACCTTGCGCAGGAAGTCCCGCGTACGCTCATGATGGGGGTCACCCAGCACCTGCTGCGGTGGCCCCTCTTCCATGATCACGCCCTGGTCGATGAAGAAGACGCGGTCTGCCACCTCACGGGCAAACCCCATCTCGTGCGTGACCACCATCATGGTCATGCCCTCTTCAGCCAGTTGCTTCATCACGCTCAGCACCTCACCCACCAGTTCCGGATCCAGTGCCGAGGTCGGCTCGTCGAACAGCATCACCTTGGGTTCCATCGCCAGCGCACGGGCAATCGCCACGCGCTGTTGCTGGCCACCCGAGAGCTGGTTGGGGAAGGCATCGATCTTGTCCAGCAGCCCCACCTTCTGCAACAGCTTCTCGGCCACCAGCACCGCCTCGCGGCGCGACAGGCTCTTGACCTGCATGGGCGCCATGATCAGGTTTTCCAGCACCGTCATGTGCGGGAACAGGTTGAAGCGCTGGAACACCATGCCCAGGCGGGCGCGCAATGCATTGAGATCGACCCGGGGGTCGTTGAGCTTGATGCCTTCGATGAAGATATCGCCGTCGCTGACCTCCTCCAGACCATTGAGGCAGCGCAGGAAGGTACTCTTGCCCGAGCCCGAAGGCCCGATCACGCAGACCACTTCGCCAGCCCTGATCTCGCAGTCGATACCGCGCAGGATATGCGCCTGGCCGAAGCGCTTCTGGAGTTGATTGACCTTGATCATCGTCGTGCTCATCGTGCATCCCCCTTGCCGTAACGGGCTTCCAGGTGGCGCACCAGCGCCGACAGGGCCAGCGTGATGACCCAGTAGATCACCGAGATGGTGAGGTAAGGCTCCCAGTAGCGGGCATAGGCACCGGACACGGTGCGTGCCGCATAGGCCAGTTCAGCCAGGCCGATGGCCGAGGCCAGCGAGGAATCCTTGACGATGGCAATCGCATTGTTGCCCAGCGGCGGCAGCATGCGGCGGAAGGCCTGGGGCAGCACGACCTTGCGCAGCGTGGCCATGTAGGTCATGCCCAGCGAACGCGAAGCCTCGCTCTGGCCACGGTCAATGGACTGGATGCCGGCGCGGAAGATCTCCGACACATACGCCCCCGAGTTGAGCGTGATGGCCAGCACCGCCGAGGCGAAGGCGCCGTAGTGCGAGCGGATCTCGCGGGCCAGGTCACCGGAGAGGATCAAGCCGCCGCTGGGGTTGATCAGCACCGGCATGAGCGCAAAGTGGATCAGCAGGATCTGCACGAACAGCGGCGTGCCGCGCAGGAAGCTGACGTAGAAGCGGATCGGCCACTGCACGCAGTAGCACAGGAAATATTTCCAGAAACCATGGCGAGCCTCGGCCAGGCGGCCGACGCCCAGCACCAGGCCCCAGCAGGTACCGGCGATGACGCAGATGATCGCGGCCTTGAGGGTCATCCAGGTGCCTTCGACGAACAGGGGCAGGTATTCGCCGATGATTTCCCATTGGAAGAAGGAATTCATGATGAGGTCCGTTCAAACGGAGGAGTTGAGCAGAGGAAGCGGACCGCCGACATTGCGTGGGCGCAGTGTGGCGGCCGTGATCGGACAGATCAGACAGGCGGTGCGCATGCAGGATCGTGCAGGCGCACCGGGAGTGCTTACTTCAGCGGCAGGGTCGGTACTTCGCCATCGAACCAGGTCTTGTAGATCTTGGCGTAGGTGCCATCGGCCACGATCTTGGTCAGGCCGGCGTTGATCTTGTCCAGCAGTTCCTTGTTGCCCTTCTTGACGGCGATACCGAAGTACTGGCGCACGAACTTGGTGTCGCCCACCACCTTGAACTTCTTCTCGGGATGGCTCTTGATGTAGAACTTGATGACACCGACGTCGCCCACGGCGGCGTCCACGCCACCGCGATACAGTTCTTCCAGCATCAGCACGGTGTTGTCGAAGCGGTGGATGGCAGTGCTGGACTTGCCCAGTTCCTCGGAGACCACGATGTCACCGGCAGTGGAATTGACCACGGCGACCTGGGTCTTCTTCAGGTCGGCCAGCGAAGCGATCTTGGCATCGGCATTGGTGATGATGACCTGCTCGGCGGGGAAATACGGCAGCGAGAAGTCCACCATCTGGGCGCGCTTGTCGGTGATGGTGATGCCGGAGATGATGATGTCGCGGTCACCCTGCCCGAGGGTGGCGAAGATGCCTTCCCAGGGCGTGCTCACCAGCTGGATCTTGAAGTTGGAGGCTTGCGAGATGGCCTTGATCAGGTCGATGTCGAAGCCGACCAGTTCCTTCTTCGGGGTTTCGAATTCGAAGGGACGATAGGTACCGCCGGCACCGACCACGTAGGTCTGGTCGGCAGCCAGGGTGCTGCCGGCAGCACAGGACAGGGCCAGCGCGCTGGCGGCAACGGTGAAGAATTTCTTGAACGACATGGGGACCTTCTTTCTGACGGAAAAATGGGCCGCGCCACCCGCAGGCAGAGGCAAGATGGAGCAGGCGCGGCAGACTGGCGTTTCCTGGCGGGCGGGAATGCGTGGGTAAAACCCGCACGGGCCCGCCGGAAGCGGAAAAACCCTGAATAATCCGGCATTCGCCGCAATCCTTCAACCTCAAATTGCAAGCCTGTCGCAAAGCCTCTGCAAATATCGCCGCCCGTCACCGCCCCCTCGACGGCCATGTCAGCAGGCGTCAGTAGGGCCCTTCCGGCCGACGGATCAGGGTGGACTTGCCGAACAGGCTTTCCACCAGGTCCACCACCAGCTCCGCGGTCTGGTTGCGTACGTCACAGGCCGGGTTCAGTTCCATTACGTCCAGCGAGGCCAGGCGGCCGGTGTCGGCGATCATTTCCATGCAAAGTTGCGCTTCCCGGTAGGTGGGACCGCCGGGCACCGCAGTCCCCACCCCGGGCGCCAGGGCGCTATCCAGGAAATCCACATCGAAACTCACGTGCAGATGGGTATCGGGGCCGATACCGGCGAGGGCCTGCTCCATGGTCACACGCATGCCGTGCTCGTCGATATGGCGCATGTCGTAGACGCGCACGCCCAGTTCCCGCAGATGGCGCTTTTCTTCGCGATCCACGCTGCGGATGCCGACCTGGCAGATCTGTTGCGGCTGCAAGGCCGGCACCTGGCCGCCGATGCCGGTCAACTCTGCCGGCCCCACGCCCAGCAGGCAGGCCACGGGCATGCCGTGGATATTGCCGGTCGGGGTGGAATGGCTGGTATTGGCATCGGCATGGGCATCCAGCCACAGCACGCGCAGGTCCTTGCCCTGCTCGCGGCAATGGCGCGCCACGGCGGCAATGGAGCCCACCGCCAGCGCATGGTCGCCGCCCATCAGCAGCGGCACTTCACCCGCGCGCAGGCTATGCTCCACCGCCGCGTAGACGGTCTGGTTCCATTGCACCACCTGGTCCAGGTGACGCAGGCCCTGCACCGGTGGCTGTTGCGGATTGGCCGGACCGGCCAGGTCACCGCCATCGACCACCTCCAGCCCATGCTGCTGCAAGCCGCGCTGCAACTCGGCCACGCGCAAGGCCGCCGGCCCCATCGAGGCACCGCGCCGGCTTGCGCCCACATCGGTGGGGGCGCCCATCATCCTGATCTTGTTCATGGCTGTACCGCTCCTTACAGTGAAAACAGTGAATGACCGCTGCCTCGGGCGGCAGGGATCCTTGCGATTGTCCTACGATGGCCCTTCGACGTGCACAGGCCGCATGAATTCCGCCCGCCTGCCTGAGCACAAAGAAAAATGCCGTTCAGCGGTCGGCTGAACGGCATCCTTGCGGCATCATCGCGGACGATCAGATCTCGACCTTGGTTCCCAGCTCCACCACCCGGTTGGCGGGGATGTGGAAGAAGTCCGAAGGCTTGGCGCCGTTCTGGTACATCCACGCGAACAGACGCTCGCGCCACAGCGACATGCCCAGCAGCTTGCTCGGCACCACCGTGTCGCGCGCCAGGAAGAAGGAGGTATCCATCAGGTCGAAGTGATGACCGAACTGCTGCTCGGTCAGGGTCATGACCTTCTGCACTTCCGGCGCTTCCTTGAAGCCGAACGCTGCGCGCAGCAGATAGACATCGCCGCCCAGTTCCTTCATGGTCAGGCGCTCGCTGTCGGCCACGTAGGGGACGTCCCAGATGCTGATCTTCAGGAAGAACACCCGCTCATGCAGGATGCGGTTGTGCTTCAGGTTGTGCAGCAGCGCGACCGGCACGGTGGCAATATTGCCCGTCATGAACACGGCCGTGCCACCGACTCGGTGCGGCGGATGGGCCAGCAGGCCCTCGATGAAGGGCTCGATGGGAATGCCGTCATCCTTGATGCGCATGCGCAGCAGCATGCGACCCGAATACCAGGTCATCAGCAGGAAGAAGGCCGCGCCGCCGATGACCAGCGGGAACCAGCCGCCCTCGGTCAGCTTCAACAGGTTGGCTGCAAAGAAGGCCACATCGACGATCAGCAGGCAGGCAATGGTCAGCACCACCGCCGACGTGCGCCACTTCCAGATATGACGCATGACCACCCCCAGCAACATGGTGGTGATGACCATGGTGGTGGTCACGGCCACGCCATAGGCGGCCGCGAGGTTGTCGGATTTCTTGAAGGCCAGCACCACGGCCACCACCACCACCAGCAACATCCAGTTGATCAGGGGGATGTAGATCTGGCCCTGTTCATCCTCGGAGGTATGCAGGATGCGCATGCGCGGCACGAAACCCAGCAGGATGGCCTGGCTGGTCAGCGAGAACGCGCCCGAGATCACCGCCTGCGAGGCGATCACGGTGGCGCAGGTCGCCAGCAGCACCATGGGCAGCACCAGCGGATCGGGGATCATCAAGTAGAAGGGATTCTTGATCGCCTCCGGATTGGCGATCAGGTTGGCACCCTGGCCGAAATAATTGATCAGCAGCGAGGGCATCACCGTGAACAGCCATGCATAGCGGATCGGCTTGATGCCGAAGTGGCCCATGTCGGCATACAGTGCCTCGGCACCGGTCAGCACCAGCACCACCGAACCCAGCACGATGAAGGCCTGCAGCGAGTGCTCGGCCATGAAATGCACGGCATAGTAGGGATTGATCGCCACCAGCACCTCCGGTGCCTTGACGATGTTGTAGATGCCCAGCAGCGCCAGCGACAGGAACCACAGGAACATCACCGGACCGAAGAAGCGCCCCACCACACTGGTGCCATGGCGCTGGATCAGGAACAGGATCACCACGATCACCAGTGTGAGCGGGATCACCACATGCGTGGTGCTGGGCGCGGCGATTTCCAGCCCCTCCACCGCCGACAGCACCGAAATGGCCGGCGTGATGACCACGTCGCCATAGAACATGCAGGCGCCGAACACGCCCAGCATCATCAGCAGCTTGGCCCGCGGCGAGCCCGAGACGGCCGAGCGCAAGGACAGCGCCATCAGCGCCAGCACGCCGCCTTCGCCGTTGTTGTCCGCGCGCAGCACGAACATCACGTACTTGATGGTCACCACGATGGTGATGGCCCAGAACAGCATGGAGATGATGCCCAGCACCGCACCCGGGGAAAAGGCGATGCCGTGGTCGGGGCTGAAACATTCCTTGAGTGCGTACAGCGGGCTGGTACCGATGTCGCCAAACACCACGCCCAGCGCTGCCAGGGTAATCAAATGGAATTTGGACGATCGGAGGGAAAGACTCGGATTGGTGTGAGATGAACTCATCTTGCTCCCTTGCTTCTTCAAATGAGTGCCGGCGGACAGGGTTCTGGCTTCGACAGGGCTTGCCAGGGAGGCAAGCGACGGTCTGTCCGGACAGGACGCGTACTTTATCGCACTCTACCCGTGGCCGGCTCAAAATGCCGCCGGCGCCCACCCTGACGTTGCGCCCCAGCCTCTTCAGAAGCTTGTCGAACTTGACAGACCGGCCATGTCGCAGTTCCTGAATCATCTGCCGGGAAACTCCGCATTTCCCGCGCAAACCCTTGCTGGACAAGCGATTGCGGCCTATACGGGCGACGCATATGGATATGCGGTAATCGAGTTTTTCTTTCTCCCCTGCCCTTTATATACTCCGAACGAATAAAGAACCGCGCTTTTCCATCGTGACGGTTCTAAGCCATGACTTGTCAGCTCCTGCCGGATTCTCCGGCCCGCCATCCACGATACAGGACACCATGACCACTACCCTCTCCCCCCGAGGACGCCTGCGGCGTCTCTTGACCACCACCCTGGCCGGCGGCCTGGCGCTGACCCTGGCGGCCGCGCCCTTGTTGGCCCGCGCCGAAGGCCAGCTACGCATCGCCGAGCAGTTCGGCATCGTCTATCTGTTGCTCAACGTGGCGCAGGACCAGCAACTGATCGAAAAGCACGGCAAGGCAGCCGGGGTGGATATCAAGGTGGAATGGCTCAAGCTCTCCGGCGGCTCGGCCGTCAATGATGCCCTGCTGTCGGGTTCGGTGGACATCGCCGGCGCTGGCGTGGGACCGCTGCTGACCATCTGGGACCGCACTCATGGCCGCCAGAACGTACGTGGCGTCGCCTCGCTGGGCAACTTCCCCTACTACCTGGTGAGCAACAACCCCAAGGTCAAGACCATTGCCGACTTCGGCGACAAGGATCGCATCGCCGTGCCGGCCGTCGGTGTCTCGGTGCAGTCGCGCGTGCTGCAGCTGGCCTCGGCCAAGCTGTGGGGTGACGCCCAGTACAACCGGCTGGACAAGCTCAGTATCGCCGTGCCGCATCCCGATGCCACCGCCGCCATCATCAGCGGCGGCACCGAGATCACAGGCCACTTCGGCAATCCGCCCTTCCAGGAACAGGAACTGGCGGGCAACCCGAATGCCCACATCGTGCTGAAGTCCTACGACGTGCTGGGTGGCCCGTCCTCGGCCACGGTGCTGTACGCCACCGAGAAATTCCGCAAGGACAATCCCAAGACCTATGGCGCCTTCCTCGGCGCGCTGGAGGAGGCCGCCAGGTTCATCGCCGCCAATCCCGAGAAGGCGGCCGATATCTACCTCAAGGTCAACAAGGGCAATACTGATCGCAAGCTGCTGCTGCAGATCAGCACCAACCCCGAAGTGCAATTCAAGATCGCTCCGCAGAATACCTACGGCCTGGCCGAGTTCATGCACCGCGTGGGTGCCATCAAGAACAAGCCGGCCTCGGTGAAGGATTACTTCTTCGACGACGCCCACATCCAGGGAGGTAGCTGAGATGCGCCGCCCCTCCTTATCCTTCATCTCGCCCAGATGGCTGGCGGTCCTCACCGCTGGCGTACTGGCCGCCGGTGTATCGACCCAGGCCATGGCCGAAGGCAGCATCCGCATCGCCCAGCAATTCGGCATCGGCTACCTGATCCTGGACGTGGTACAGGACCAGAAACTCATCGAGAAATACGGCAAGCAGGCCGGTCTGGACATCAAGGTCGAATGGACCAGCCTGTCCGGCGCCACCGGCATGAACGAGGCGCTGCTGGCCGGCGCTCTGGACGTGGTCTCGGCCGGCGCGCCACCGGCCCTGGTGCTGTGGGACCGCACACGCGGCCGCCAGAACGTCAAGGCCATCGCTTCCCTGGGCTCCATGCCCAACTACCTGCTGTCGAACAATCCCAACGTCAAGAGCATCAAGGACTTGAGCGACAAGGACCGTATCGCCGTACCGGCCGCCGGGGTCGGCTTCCAGTCGCGCACGCTGCAGATCGAAACCGCCAAGGTCTTCGGCAAGGAAGACTTCAAGCGCTTCGACAACATCAGCGTGAGCCTGTCGCACCCGGATGCCACGGCCGCCCTGATCGCCGGCGGCTCGGAAATCAACGCCCACTTCTCCAGCCCGCCCTTCCAGTACCAGGCCCTGGAGAACAAGAACGTGCACAAGGTGATCAGCTCCTACGACATCATGGGCGGCCCGGCGACCTTCAACGTGCTCTACACCACCCAGAAATTCCACGACGATAATCCCAAGACCTATCGCGCCTTCTACCAGGCACTGGTGGAGGCGGCAGAGTTCGTGCGCAACAACAAGGCCAAGGCGGCCGATACCTTCATCCGCGTGCAGAAGTCCAGGCTGGCACCGGAGTTCGTGCGCAAGATCGTCGAAGACCCGGAAATCCGTTTCACCGTCTCTCCCGAGCGCACCTTCGTCTATGCCGAAAAGCTGCATGAACTGGGCGTCCTGAAGAACCGCGCCAGCTCCTGGAAAGACTACTTCTTCGAGGAAGCGTATGCACAACCCGGCAGCTGAGACCGCCAGCGTGAGTGCCACGGCAAGCCTGCAACCGCTGCTGCAGGTGGACCGCGTGAGCCTGCAATATCGCAGCGCCACGGCAGTGGTGCCGGCGACGCACGAAGTCAGCTTCGACGTACATCCGGCTGACCGCTTCGTGCTGCTGGGGCCGTCTGGCTGCGGCAAGTCCAGCCTGCTGAAATCGGTGGCGGGCTTCCTGCCGCCGGCCGCCGGCGAGATCCGCCTGGAGGGCCGCACCGTGCGCCAGCCGGGACCTGACCGCATCGTGGTGTTCCAGGAATTCGACCAGCTGCCCCCCTGGAAGACGGTGCTGCACAACGTGATGTTTCCGTTGCTGGCCTCGCGCACCCTGGGCAAGCGGGAAGCCGCCGAACGCGCCCGCCACTACCTCGACAAGGTCGGTCTGACACGCTTTGCGGATGCCTATCCACATACGTTGTCCGGCGGCATGAAGGCGCGCGTGGCCATCGCCCGCGCCCTGGCGATGCAGCCCAAGATGCTGCTGATGGATGAACCCTTCGCCGCCCTCGACGCCCTGACCCGCCGCAAGATGCAGGAAGAGCTGCTGGCGCTGTGGGACGAAGTGCGTTTCACGCTGCTGTTCGTGACCCACTCCATCGAGGAAGCGCTGGTGGTCGGCAACCGTATCCTGTTGCTCTCGCCCCACCCGGGCCGCGTACGCGCCGAGATCAACAGCCACCAGTACGACCTCTCCAGTTTGGGTGGGGTCGGCTTCCAGCAGACTGCACAACGCATCCACCGCCTGCTGTTCGACGAAGGCGAGTCCGCTGCCGCGCCCGAGCGCAGCATCAACTTCAGCGACGTCCGTTTCTCCTACTGAATAGCGCCATGCCCCAGACTCCCCCCATTCGCGACGAATACGAAGTTCCGCTGACGTCCCTGCCCGGCCTGGTACTGGAGCGCCATTTCACGCTGCCGCAACGCATCTGGCAACAAGGCTGGGGGCGCAAGGGCGCCATCCTGCTGCTGCTGGCGCTGGTCTGGGAAGCCGTTGCCCGCTGGCAGAACAACGACCTGCTGCTGCCGACCTTCCTGCAGACGGCGCAGGCCTTCGCCGAGGGCATCCGCAGCGGTGAGCTGTTCGGCAAGACCTGGCTGTCGCTGCAGGTCTTGCTCAAGGCCTATGTGCTGGGGATCGTCGCCGCCTTCGTGCTGACCACGCTGGCCGTGTCCACACAATTCGGACGTGATCTGCTGGGCACCCTGACCTCGATGTTCAATCCGCTCCCGGCCATTGCCCTGCTCCCCATTGCCCTGCTGTGGTTCGGCCTGGGGGAAGGCAGCCTGATCTTCGTGCTGGTGCATTCGGTGCTGTGGGCGCTGGCGGTGAATACCTATGCGGGCTTCCTGGGGGTATCGGACACCCTGCGCATGGCCGGCCGCAACTACGGCCTGCGCGGACTGGGCTTCGTGCTGCAGGTACTGGTGCCGGCGGCCCTGCCCTCCATCCTGGCGGGCCTGCGCATCGGCTGGGCCTTCGCCTGGCGCACTCTGATCGCGGCCGAACTGGTATTCGGCGCCACCAGCGGCAAGGGCGGCCTGGGCTGGTACATCTTCCAGAACCGCAACGAGCTCTACACCGACAAGGTCTTCGCCGGGCTGGCCATGGTGATCCTGATCGGCCTGCTGGTGGAAAACCTGGTCTTCAATACCCTGGAGCGTGCGACCGTGAAGAAATGGGGCATGCAGCGCTGACGCGCCACACTCCCCGTAATTATTTATATCGTTTACAGCAGGGAAAGCTGGTTGGGGTCTTCGCGACGACGTGACTGCGCCTTGCGACGCGGATCGATCACCTGGCCGGCATCCTGTCCTTCAGTGGCGATGCCTTCGATGGCCAGCAGCAGCTTCTTGACATGCAGGCCACCGGCAAAGCCGGTCAGCGCACCGCCCACACCGATGACGCGATGGCAGGGCGCGATGATGGAAATGGGATTGCGGCCATTGGCCGCGCCCACGGCGCGCACCGCCTTTTCATTGCCGAGCTGACGCGCGATGTCCAGGTAGGTACGGGTCTGGCCGTAGGGGATGTCCAGCAGTGCCGACCAGACCTGGCGCTGGAATTCGGTCCCCTCGAAGTGCAAGGGCAGCTCGAAGCTGTCACGCTCGCCGGCGAAATATTCGCGCAGCTGCTGTTCGGTCTCCAGCAAGACCGGGCGATCCTCGTCCTCCACCATCTCGCCCAGACGCACGCGCAGGGCGTCATCGTCCTCCCACAGGATGGCCGCCAGGTGATCGCCCCTGGCAACCAGCTTGAGCAATCCGGCCGGAGAGGCCATCAGCTTGTAGGCATATTCCATTCGCATCTCTTCTGTTGCATCGAGGGGGTGATTCTACTGTGTCCAAAGACAAGATTGCCAGGCGCTCTGAATAAACTTCGCGCATCCCGTTGCCATGGTTGATATATGATATGTATATCATTCATCGCCACGGAGCCCACGATGAGCCGCATTCTGGTCGACATCCCCGATTCGCAATTGGCAGAACTGACCCAGATCGTCGATAGCCAGCAGCGTCCGCGCGCCGTCGTCATCCGGGAGGCCATCGCCGCCTACATCGCCCACCACAGGCTGGAACACGATACCGAGGTCTTCGGTCTCTGGAAAAAGAAGAAGGTGGATGGGCTGGCCTATCAGAAAGAGCTGCGCTCGGAATGGTAAAGGCGCTCTTCGACACCAATATCCTGGTGGACTATCTCAACGGCATTGTCGCGGCCAAAAAGGAGATGGCACGCTATGAATACCGTGCCATCAGCATCATTACCTGGATGGAGGTGATGGTAGGCGCCTCGGAAGACAATGAAGAGGCCCTGCGTTCGTGGCTATCCTCGTTCCACCTGATCAATCTGGACAGCACCGTGGCCCAGCGCGCCGTGATGATCCGCCAGCAACGGAGAATCCGACTGCCGGACGCCATCGTGTGGGCATCCGCACAGGAACATTCCCTGCTGCTGGTCTCGCGCAACACCAAGGACTTTCCCGCCAATGAGCCCGGAGTACGGGTTCCCTACAAGCTCTAGGCGTCCCGATATGCAGGTGAGTCACACCGTCAGCACCGAATACCCGCTTTCATTGAGGGCATCATAGACCCGGGTGCAGCTCCTGCAGAACAGGTGGCTGCGCTTGACATGCCGGTGCCGCAGCACCAGTTGCAGGGCCACTCCATCGCAGTGCGGGCAGGCCTCGCGCATGGGTCCCACCGGGACCACGTCGGCGGTGACGAAGCCGGCCGGCGTCATCACGCCCTCGACGACCTCGCGCGGGTCCAGTTCGACCAGTTTCAACAATAGTGGGGAGGTGCGCTGTACGTGGCGCGGGCGGTCGGGCAGGGCAGTGCCGAAAGGCGGCAGCGAGGGGGGCCGGACATCCGGATGCCGGGTGGCGATGCTCATGGTGTCTCCTTGGTGAGAACGGCTGAGTCTGATCGGACCTGCGAGAGGAGGAAGGCCGGACGGCACTTCCAGGTGTCGCTTCCACTGGGGCAAGAGATCCAGGCGGTGGCGCGACGAGTCTTTACTCTAGTCGCCCGAACCAGCGACTTCAATGGTGACGGTGAAAGAAATTTGGTGTTGGCGAAGCGACAATCCGCATCGCCCGAGCCAGACGAAAAATCGACATCGCTACGCCAGGATTTTTCCAATTGCCAAGTTGGCCTGGCCACGGCTTCGATTTATCGCCATCCTCGGTGGCGTGCCGCACGAGGTGCTACAAACCGGTGCATTGGCTCTACAATCGCAGGATGACAACGCTCAACGATATCGAAGCAGCCGCCCGCCGACTGCAAGGCCAGATCCTGGAGACCCCCTGCGTGGAATCGCGCACGCTGTCCCAGATCGTCGGCGCCCAGGTCTTCCTCAAGTTCGAGAACCTGCAATTCACTGCATCCTTCAAGGAGCGCGGAGCCTGCAACAAGATGGTCGACGTTGCCGCCAGCCAGGACGGCGCACGCGGCGTGGTGGCCATGTCGGCCGGCAACCATGCGCAGGGCGTGGCCTATCACGCGCAGCGGCTGGGCCTGCCGGCCACCATCGTCATGCCGCGCTTTACGCCTGGCGTGAAGATCGAGCGTACCCGTGGCTTCGGCGCCAACGTGGTACTGCATGGCGACACCCTGGAAGCGGCACGCGCCCATGCCTACGAGCTGGCCGAGAAGGAAGGCCTGACCTTCGTCCATCCCTATGACGACGAAGCCATCATCGCCGGCCAGGGCACGGTCGCGCTGGAAATGATGAAGGCGGTACCAGACCTGGATTGCCTGGTGGTGGCCATCGGCGGTGGCGGTCTGCTGGCCGGCATGGCCGTCGCAGCACGGGCCATCAAGCCGGAGATCGAGATCGTGGGTGTACAGACACGGCGTTTTCCGACCATGGTCAATGCGGTCAAGGGGACCGAGCATCCGGTCGGCTCCAGCACCATCGCCGAAGGGATCGCCGTCGGCACACCCGGCACCCTGACCCGCGCCATCATCGCCCGCGAAGCCAACGATCTGTTGCTGGTCGATGAGGGCGATATCGAACAGGCCGTGCTGATGCTGCTGGAAATCGAAAAGACCCTGGTCGAAGGCGCGGGTGCGGCCGGACTGGCGGCACTGGTGCGCTATCCGGACCGTTTCCGCGGCAAGCGTGTGGGACTGGTGCTGTCGGGCGGCAACATCGATCCGTTGCTGCTGACGGCCATCATCGAGCGCGGCATGGTCCGCGCCGGCCGCCTGGCACGGGTGAAGGTCAGTTCGCGGGACGTTCCCGGCACCCTGGCGCGCATCACCGGCATCGTCGCCGAAGCCGGCGCCAACATCGACGAAGTGCACCACCAGCGCGCCTTTACGCTGCTGGCCGCGCAGAACGTGGATATCGAACTGGTATTGCAGACCCGTGGCCGGCCGCATCTGGCCCAGGTGCTGCAGGCGCTACGCGCAGCCGGCTTCGAGGCCGAGGAACTGCACTGACCGCCAGCCCGCCGCGGGAGCCGGTCCTTATCTGCGGCGGTGGAAGCTGATCTTCTGTTCCAGTGGCGGCAGGGCGTCGCCACTGTCACCACAACCATCACAGGCGCCACCGCCGCAACCGCCAGCCCTGGCCGGTGGCAGGATGCGCCGGCCCAGCGCCTGCCAGGGTGCGCCACGACGCCGCACCAGCCAGCTCCCCAGCCGCGCCTGCCAGCGCCAGCTCATCGCAGGCGCCAGCTTGCGTGCCATGTAGAGCAGGCTGGCCGCGACCAGCAGGCCGATGATCAGGTATTGCCACCACAAGCTGTTCATGCCAGCCACCCCGCGATCCGATAGGCAAGGAAAGACGCTGCATAGGCCAGCACGAACATGTAGCCGAAGGACAGCGCCACCATGCGCCAGGACTGCGTCTCGCGCCGGATGATGGCCAGCGTGGACATGCACTGCGGCGCGAAGGCAAACCACACCATCAGCGACAGCGCGCTGGCCAGCGAGATATGCGCAGCCAGCGCCGTCTGCAAGGCTGCCCCCTCGTCGCCACCGACGGCGTAGACGGTGGCCAGCGTCGCCACCGCCGTTTCGCGGGCGGCGAAGGCCGGAATCAGCGACAGGCTGATCTGCCAGTTGAATCCCAGCGGTGCAAACAGGTACTGCAGGCTATGGCCGATATGGCCGGCGATGGAATAGTCGATGGCCGCTTCGGTGGCGCCGGCCGGCGGGGCAGGGAAGGTGCAGATGGCCCACATCAAGACCGTCAGCGCCAGCATCACGCCGGTCAGGCGCTTGAGGAAGATGGCGCCGCGCTCCCACAAACCCAGCGCGATATCGCGCCAGTGCGGCAGGCGATAGGAGGGCAGTTCCATCAACAGCGCACGCTCCTGGCGCGCACGGCCGATGCGCTTGGCCACCCAGGCCACCAGCATGGCGGCGGCGATGCCCGCCACATACAGGCAGAACAGCGCCAGCCCTTGCAGATTGAAGAAACCCAGCACCGCACGATGCGGAATGAAGGCGCCGATCAGCAAGGCATACACCGGCAGGCGCGCCGAGCAGGTCATCAGTGGTGCCACCAGGATGGTGGCCAGCCGGTCGCGTGGATCGGTGATGCTGCGTGCCCCCATGATGCCGGGGATGGCGCAGGCGAAACTGGACAAGAGCGGAATGAACGAGCGCCCGGACAGGCCCACCGACACCATCACCCGGTCCAGCACGAAAGCCGCGCGCGGCAGGTAGCCGGATTCTTCCAGCAGCAGGATGAAGAAGAACAGCACCAGGATCTGCGGCAGGAACCCCAGTACCGTCCCCAGCCCGGCCACCAGGCCATCGGTCACCAGGCCGCGCAGCGGCCCCTCGGGCAACCATTCACCGACCACGCCACCGAGCGTGCCGAAGCCATCGGCAATGGCGTCCGTCATCGGCTTGCCGATGGCATATACGGCCTGGAACACCAGGAACATGGTCAGCGCCAGCAGCAGCACGCCCAGCACCGGATGCAGGGCGATGCGGTCGATTGCGTCATCACGCCGGTCGGTCGGTGCCGGCATCACGACGGTGTCCGCCAGCAGGGCGCGCACCTCCACGTGCAGGTCGGCCACTGCCGGCGCCGTGGGTGCCGCCAGCGATTGGGCGTCGTCGATGGCCGCCTGCAAGGCATCGGCACCACCACGCCTGACGGCGATGGTTTCGATGACCGGCATGCCCAGCCGCTGCGACAGTGCCGCCACGTCGACCCGGATACCGCGCCTGGCCGCGGCGTCCATCATGTTCAGGGCCAATACCATGGGCCGCCCCAGGCGCCGCACTTCCAGCACGAAGCGCAGGTGCAGGCGCAGGTTGGTGGCATCGGCCACGCAGACGATCAGATCCGGCACCGCCTCGCCCGGGTAGCGTCCCTGCAGCACCGCCTGCGTCACCCGTTCGTCGGGGCTGACCGACTGCAGGCTGTAGGCACCGGGCAGGTCCACCACCCGCACCTGACGGCCGGAAGGGGAAGTAAAGCTGCCCGACTTGCGTTCCACGGTCACGCCGGCATAGTTGGCCACCTTCTGGCGCGCCCCGGTCATCTGGTTGAACAGTGCGGTCTTGCCGCAGTTTGGGTTGCCGACCAGAGCAATGTTGAGTGCGCCCGCGCTCATGCTGCCATTTCCGAACCGGCCTGCAGCGACACCCGCTGCGCTTCGGCCCGCCGCAAGGCAAAACGGGTGGAGCCGATCTGGACCACGATGGGATCGCCACCAAAGGGCGCCGTCGCCACCACCCGTACCGGTTCACCGGTGACGAAACCGAGGTCGCGCAGACGGGCGGCGACGGCATCGGCGGCGTGCAGGTCGGCAACATGATCGACAATGGCGGCAATGCCCTTGGGAAGTTCGGTGAGACGCATGATGGTGTGCTTCAGTCGAAGAAATCAGGAACGATTCTCATTATATTCCTTCACTTTGACACTTGCCTGACGGAAGCCCAACAGCAGCGGAGGAGGGTACTGACAGTCAGCAAGAGACGCTCAAGCCCGCCAGCTGGCGGAATTCGAGGCGATCACGGGGATTTCCGACGGGCATCGCGGGCCGGGCCAGGGCTGTTTGCGCATATCAGCTGCGACGATATGTCGCAATCCCGGGGTGCAATCCACACGAAAGTGTTGGATTACAGACAACTAAAAAACGCAACTCTGTGATTTTCTTTTATTATTCGAACAACAAAGTCGCTGAAAGTGTCGCTTCTGCGTCCAAGTGACGGATTTTTTCATGCGTAAATTTTTGCAGCGCACTATACTTAATTTAGTTTCCTTGGGGAAATTTGTACTGGGCCTCGTCGGTTCAGTACACAGGCACCGGCGATACAACCGCATGGGGGCGGCATCGCCGGAACGATCGATTCAAGCAGCTTGCCCGGTCTCTGCCCTGGCAGGCTGAGCAACAACAACAATATGAATCCACATCCAGCAGGTCCAGCCGAATCCGACATGCCGCAGCAAATGCCGCTGCGCTCGTTGCTCGCTGAAATCAGTGCCTTGACGCTGCATGTGCAGCAACTGAGTCGCATGGCGGGGGAGGCCAGCGCACTCATCGAGAACAGCCAGATGCCGGCGCCGGTCGATCCCGAGCCGCTAGGACGGGACGATCGCCTGCAACGCAGCGAGCGGGTACAGCTGGAAGAAGCCATCATGCGCATCTTCGATGAGGTCTTCGGCCCGCGTATCGACACCCTTGAACGCCAGATGAGCATGAGCCTGATCGCCGAGATCGGACCCGCGGCCTTCGTGCAAAAGGTCCTGTGGGGCGAGGAAATCAGCGATATCGCCCTGACCATTGCCCTCGAACGCATGCTGCCGGCGCTCGAACAACTGGTGGAGGCCTATCCTCAGGCCTTCCTGCAACAGGCCAACAAGCTGCTGGGACGCTTCAAAAGCAACTGAGCAGACCTAGCCCGCTGCCCGTCGCCCATACAGCCTCACGACGACGCTTCACGATACATCCCGTTCGCCCCCGACGCGCCTGAGCGAACGCTGCAGGTGCGCAGCAAAGCGTGCCGCGGCAATCGATTGCCGGTGGTAGGCCAGCGACAGCTGCGCCCGCGGCGCCGGTTCGCGGATCTCGATGTAGCGCACCTGTGCCAGTTGTACCTGTTCGATGGCTTCCGGGACGATGGAAATCCCCAGCCCGGCGGCCACCAGATTGATGGCCGAGGTCAGCTGCGGCGCCAGCTGGATCACCTGCGGATCGAAGCCGGCCGCCTGGCACGCGCTGAAGATGTTGTCGTACAGCGCCGATCCCTTGCCACGCGGCACCATGATGAAGTTTTCCCCGGCCAGGTCCTGCAGGCGCAACGATTTGCGTCGTGCCAGTGGATGCGAACGCGGCAAGGCCACCTTCAGCTTCTCGGCCGGCAGTTCCACCACCCCCAGCTCGGCCGACGGCGTCGTCACGATGCGCACGAAGGCCGCATCCAGTTGCGACGCGGCGATATCGGCCAGCAACTGCTCGGTGATCCCTTCACTGAGGGAGATTTCCAGCTTGCGATGACGCTCGCGGAATTGCTGGAGCGCATGCGACACCAGCGGATGGAATACCGCCGACGAGGTAAAACCCATGCGCAGCAATCCCACCTCGCCGCTGGCGGCCTGTTGCGCGGCGCGCAGCGCCTGCTCGGCATTGTCCACCGCCGTCTGGGCGTGTGGCAGCAATACCCGTCCCACCTCCGACAATTCCACGCCATGCGAGGTGCGGATGAACAGCGCGCCGCCCACCTCCTGCTCCAGGTCCTTGATCTGCATCGACAGCGGGGGCTGGCCGATGCCGACCTTCTCGGCGGCCCGGGTAAAGCTGCGCTGTTCGGCCACGGCCAGGAAATAGCGGAGATGTCGCAGTTCCATTTTGCTCACCTGATATCTGTTTCATAGATGGCCATGCCACCTTCCATATATTGGACAATATAGCGCATTTATCCCAGACTACCCCTCTCCACAACACATGGCGGTACGCCTTCCTCCGGCGCGTCTGCCGTCCCCTTGCCATGCAGTCGCTCTCCGATTCACCGTCTTCCACTGTCCCGCGCCCGGAAGCGGCACCCACCGCGCACCATGCCGCCTCTGCCACCTCTGCCACCCCGGCCAGCCATGCCACCGGTGGCGCGGTCCGCGGCTCCGCCACCTACCGCCACATCGTGCTGGCGTTGTTCTGCTCGGGCTTCGCCACGTTCTCGCTGCTGTACTGCGTGCAACCGTTGCTGCCGGCCTTCGCGCAGGAATTCCACATCGGCGCGGCCAGCGCCTCGCTGGCGCTATCGCTGTCGACGGGCTTCCTGGCGGTCTCCATCCTGTTGGCGGGCATGGTGTCGGAGCGCTTCGGCCGCAAGGAACTGATGTTCGCCTCCCTGGCCACCGCCGCCTGCTGCAACCTGCTGGCCGGCATCGCACCGAGCTGGCACCTGATCCTGGTCGCCCGTGCGCTGGAAGGGATCGCCCTGGGCGGTGTGCCGGCCGTGGCCATGGCCTATCTGGCCGAGGAAATCGACGCCGGTGGCCTGGGCTACGCCATGGGGCTGTATGTGGGCGGCAACGCCTTCGGCGGCATGGTCGGCCGGGTCGCCATGAGCACCCTGGCCGAAGCCTTCGGCTGGCGCCACGCCATGCTCGCCATCGGCGCGCTGGACCTGGTGCTGGCAGTGGCCTTCGTGATGATGTTGCCGGCCTCGCGCAACTTCGTACGCAACGGCACGCTGCGCCTGCGCGATCACTTCGGCCTGTGGCGCCGCCACCTCGGCCACGCCCGCTTGCCGCTGACCTTCGGCATCGCGGCGCTGAACATGGGTATCTTCGCCACCTCGTACAACTACGCCGGCTTTCGCCTGATGAGCCCGCCGTTCTCGTTGTCAGCCACGCTGACCGGGCTCATCTTCAGCGCCTACATCTTCGGCATCGTGTCCTCTTCCTGGGCCGGTGCGCTGGCTGACCGCTATGGCCGTGCACCGCTGGTAGCTGCCGGCATCGGCACTTCCTGCGTGGGCCTGTTCCTGACCTGCACGCCCTGGCTGGCAGTGGTCATCGCCGGCATCGTGCTGTTGACCATCGGCTTTTTCACCACCCATTCGGCCGCCAGCAGCTGGGTCGGTCGGCTGGCGGGGCAGGGCAAGGGGCATGCCGCTTCGCTGTACCTGCTGGCGTATTACCTGGGCGGCAGCGTGCTGGGCTCGGTCGGCGGCTGGTTCTGGGAACACGCAGGCTGGAACGCCGTAGCTGCCTTCATGCTGCTGCAGGTCGTGACGGCCGCATGGCTGGCCCGCTGCCTATGGCGGCAGGGTCGCAACTGACACCTCTTTGAGAGCAGAAATGACAAGGCCGGCGCAATGCCGGCCTTGTCGTTTTCGACAGTCCAGTTCACTGCGCCGGCCGGCTCGGATTCCACAGGCGCTGCGCGGTATGGCCCTCATAGGCCTTGCCCTTGGGATAGCTGACCAGTTCCATCTCGGCGCCCCACGGTGCGCGGAAGTGGACCCAGGTCTCGCCACCGGTGTCGCCAGCCGTCATGGTGATCGGCTCACCCAGCACGGTGATGCCGTGCGACTTCAGGTAGGCCACGCCAGCGATGATGTCCTCCGTGTAGAAGGCGATGTGCGAGGCGCCGGCCTCGGCCAGTTGCGGCATTGACTTGCTGCCACGCGGATTGACGTACTCGAACAACTCGATGTTGGCGCCGGTCCCGCAGCGGATCATGGCCAGGGTCACGCTGTCGGCGCGCGGCGCGAAGGCCTCTGATTTCTCGGCGGCGGCGGCATCCAGGGGGAAGGGGCCGATCTGCGTCACCGGTACGCAACCGAAGGCATCGATGAAGAAAGCCTCGGCCTGCTTCAGGTCAGGCACATTGATGCCGACGTGATCGATCCCGGCAATCGGAACGCCCGCGGCATGACCCGGTACAGCCATCAGCAGGGCGACTGCGGCCAGAAGGGAAGCAATGAATTTCATGGAAGACTCCGTGCAACGGTAAAGGTGAAAAGTGAAAGGTGATCAGTGGGAAGGAGCTACGTCGAGGAAGACGAAGACACTGGCCAGCTTGCCCTCGCGAATGGTGAAGATGTCCTCGCCGTGGATCAGGGCCGGCTGGTCCGGCGGACCGTAATTCCAGGTGACGCGACCCAGACCGTGGTTCCAGCTCACCGGATCGGGCTTGAAGGAAAAACCGGGATGCTGGTCCTGGACCCGTTGCAGCAACTGGCCCACGGCGGCGTGTCCGACCGCCTTGGCCTGGTAGTCGGCGACAAAGAAATCATCGGTATAGACCTGACTGAAACGCAGGTTGCGGCGCTGCGCATCGGGCTCGTTCCAGATCGTGAAATGCAGGTCGATCAAGGCCTGCGCCTGTGCCACGTCAACGGTGACGTCACTGGTGAGATGCATGGAAGACTCCTGGGTGAAGGCTGCCGGCGCTGCAAGCAGGGCCAGCGCGCCAATGAGGGAAAGGGTGGCGACGAGATTTTTCATGGTCGGTCTGGCGATGTAAGACGGCGCTGGCGGACATGCCGTGCCAGCGCCCCGACATCACACCTGTGCCATGCCACCATCGACAAACAGTTCGATGCCATTGACGAAGCTGGAGGCATCCGACGCCAGGAAAGCTACTACCTTGCCGATTTCCTGTGGTTCGCCCAGGCGGCCCAGCGGCACTTGTGCGGCGAGGAAGTCGAACAGCCCCTGACGCGCTTCATCGGGCACCAGGCCGCCCAGGCCAGGCGTACGGACCGGGCCGGGGCTCACCACGTTGACGCGAATGCCGCGGTCCTTCAGGTCCAGTGCCCAGGAGCGGGCAAAGTTGCGCACCGCGGCCTTGCTGGCACTGTAGACGCTGAAGTTGGCCGTGCCCTGGATGGAGACGGTGGAGGCGGTAAGCACCACCGAGGCGCCGTCGACCAGCAGCGGCAGGGCCTTTTGCACGGTGAAGAGCACGCCACGCACATTGGTGCCGAAGATGCGGTCGAAGTGTTCTTCGGTGATCGCGCCCAGCGGCATCATGTCGCCACCACCGGCGTTGGCGAAGAGGATGTCCAGCTTGCCGGCGCTCTTGGCGATCTGGGCATAGACCTGGTCCAGATCGGAGAGGACCGAGGCATCGGCCCGGATACCGGTGGCGGCAACGCCGATGCTGGCCACTGCGGCATCCAGTTCAACCTGGCGGCGACCGGTGATGAAGACACGGGCACCCTGTGCTGCCAGTTCCTGGGCGGTGGCCAGGCCGATGCCGCTGGTGCCGCCGGTGACGAGTGCGATCTTGCCGTCGAGTTGCTTGTTCATGGTGTTGCTCCTTATGTCGGGTGCTGCAATTTGGATGAAATGGACGTCTGCCATGTCGTGGCGCCCCGCCTTGCGTTGCGCTGTGTATCGATCAGGCATGGCTGCACTTTAGCGGCGGTCGATTCCCAGATAAACCGTGTAAAATCAAAATTACTATTCACACACGTGGATAATCTGGACGATCCCGCAAACTTTTCCGGCAGGCGTCGATCAACCAAGGACACTCGACATGGATCAATTGATGGCCATCCGCGGCTTTGCGCGGGTGGTGGAAGCCGGCAGTTTCACGCGGGCTGCCGATTCGCTGGACATGCCCAACGCCACGCTGAGCAAGCAGATACAGGAACTGGAGTCGCACCTGGGCGTGCGACTGCTGCAGCGGACCACGCGCCGCGTCACCGTCACGGCCGAAGGGCGCGACTACTACGAGAAGACCACCCGCATCCTGCGCGACCTGGAGGATATCGATACCTCCTTCGACGCGGCCCGCGTCAAGCCCAAGGGCCAGCTGCGGGTGGATGTCGGTGGTTCGACCGCGCGTGACGTGCTGGTCCCGGCGCTGCCGGAGTTCATGGCGCGCTATCCCGACATCCGCATCGACCTCGGCGTCTCCGACCGTTCGGCCGACCTGATCAGCGACAACATCGATTGCGTCCTCCGCGGCGGCCCGCTGGACAGCTCATCGCTGGTCGCGCGGCACATCGGCAATGCGACGCTGATCACCTGCGCGGCGCCGGCCTACCTGAAGCAGTTCGGCACACCGGCCTATCCGGAAGAACTGAAGAACGGACACCGGCTGGTGAGTTACCTGTCGCCGCAGAATGGCCGGGCCTTTCCCTTCCGTTTCGAACGCAAGGGAGAAAAGCAGGACATCAAGATCGACCATCGCATCGGCGTCAACGAGAGCAACGCCCATCTGGCGGCGGCAATGGCGGGCCTGGGCATCGTGCAGACCTTCAGCTATGCCGCGCGCGACGCACTGGAGCGCGGGGCGCTGGTGGAAATATTGCAGCCCTGGCGACCGGCGGCCTATCCCTTCCACGTGGTCTATCCGCAGAACCGCCATGTCAGCCAGCGCCTGCGGGTCTTCATCGACTGGCTGCTGGAGTGCCTGCCGGCGCGCATCGCCGCCGAGCATATGGCGACTCAAAGAGCCGTAACCAAAACCCGCAAGCGCTGAGCAGACGCAGGCAAAAAAAATCCCCGGCCGCAGCCGGGGATCTTCATCACGACATGAGCGCCGCAGATTACGGAGTCTTGTCGGACTTGTCAGGAGTGGCCGCCAGGGCTGCATTACGCTCGGCAGTGGACTCCTTCTTCTCTTGCTTCAGCTGCGCCTTGGCAGCCTTCTTGTCGGACTTGTATTCCTGCTTGGCGGCCTTCTTCTGCGCCTTGTACTCGGCCTTGGCATCGGCATCAGCCTGACGCTTCTGGACGAACGGGTCATTGGAAGGCACGGCCGAAGGCGATGCGGTCGAAGCCGACGACATCGGCGCGGTCGGTGCAGCGCCCACGGCGTTGCCATTGGTCGGTGCATTCTGCGCCATGGCGCTACCGGCCAGGGCCATGAACAGGGACGAGATCAGAATGTGACGAGTCTTCATGTGTACCTCCTTGCGTTATGTTTTTCGGAAAAGCCTGAGGCTTGGATACTCAAGAAAATTACAGGATGCGGGATCGCAGATCCGTGTCATCACTATAGGCAAGCTTGCGGTCGCGCTATGTCGGACAAGGACTGATTCTCCGCTTCCCCGATTACGCAAAATGGGGAGCCTGTTGGCCTGCCTGTTCTGCGTAACACGTGAATCTCTGAAGCCTTTTCCGACAGGAAGGTTCGAGGAGAAGTGCAAACGTTGGTGAGGCTTGCAAGCAATCGTAACAAGGGGGAACCGTCACTCATTGCCGTCAGCAGATGGCGATGCAAGGAGATGCAAGGAGATGCTATGCAACGAAACCAAACGAAACAACAACGCTGCAAGCAATGAATGTTCGCCAGCACCCGGCTTCTACAAATCGAGCTATATGGGGAATGCGCAAATGTCAGGCGGAGAAAGGCGCTTGCTCAAAGGCGCCAATTCGCTATGTTTGTCGAAATATAACGAAGGCCTGAAAAACTCTGTCAAATCCATTGAACAAGTTATTGCGATTTTGTATTGGATCGATAGGAATTTTTTTATCGCACCGCAAAATGGATCAACCAGCGGTTATTGCCAGCAGATGATCAATTCCATTTTTCTCCAAATAAATCAATAACTTAATTAACTTCAACTACTTCATAAGTAGAAATTTATGCAACATTTACCATGTGCAAATGCGGTGTAAAAAGAGCAGGACAGGCTCGAAAAAACTGATTGTTCGCGTTTCTGGAATGATGTATTCCGGTTTGTCTGCTTTTTCTGCCGCGCTTGGATCTCTAAACTTGGTTCCACGATGACAGCACACAACGACTGAACCACAAGTGTCGGCCCAGGTTGCAGTGCTCATCCCCTCACTCACAAAGGAATGATCATGAACACCAAGAATATTGCCAAGAACCTGTTTGCAGGCCTGCTGTTGACTACCGCTGTCGGCGCCGCCATGGCTGAAGCCCCGTATCCCGCCGAGACCCAGATCGTCTCGACCAAGAGCCGCGCCGAAGTGGTCGCCGAGTTGAAGCAAGCCCGTGCCAATGGCGACCTGCTGGTGACCGACCAATATCCGGTCGACAAGCCTTTCGTCTCCACCAAGACCCGCGCTGACGTACGCGCCGAACTGATCCAGGCCCGCGCCAACGGCGACCTGCTGGTGACCGAACAATATCCGGTGGAAAAGCCCTTCCACTCGACCCTGACCCGTCAGCAAGTGCAAGAAGAACTGCAACAAGCCCGTAACCAAGGCACTGCCATCAGCAACAGCAACGCACCGCTGTAATCCGCATGCCCTGATGCCAGGCTGGCGCCATCCGCGCCCCTGGCTGCGCATCACCCGCACCGGCGATCCCGGTGCGTCAGTCTCTCCCCAGGCGGGCCTCATGAAAGCGACGTTCTCTCCCCTCGGTCGCCGGTAGTGAGGTCCGCCTGCCTGCTTTCTGCGCCCAGCTCGCCATCTCGATTCCGGACAATTCCCGCTACCGCCCTGACGCTGCCACGCCGCCAGCCGCATTAGAAAAATTTCGACATTTTTCTAAGTTTTTCCAGCGGTCTCTATCCGGAATTTTTCCCCTCCCAAAGCACGATCTTCACTCTGCAATCTGCTCAGTTTTTGAGCAATTCGGCGGAGCATTTATTTTTTCATTTTCTAAGTTTCGCCGTTTTCGACTTATAAGTTTTCACAATCTGTGTTTCTAAGTTTTCGACAAGCGAATGTCTCACCCGATCACGTCATGTCACGGTGCGCGCACCAAACAACAATGGATGGGCTTGTTCTGAAATCCGGAACGATGAATTCCGATTTCGCGTCTTTATCCGTCATCCGTTGATCTCTAAACTTGGTTTCACGATGACAGTACACAACGACTGAACCAAGACCTTGGGCCGGGTTGAAGTGCACATCCCTTCTCTCACACAAAGGAACGATCATGAACACCAAGAACATTGCCAAGAAGCTGTTTGCCGGCCTGCTGTTGACCTCCGCCATCGGTACCGCCATGGCTGAAGCACCGTATCCTGCCGAAACCCGCTTCGTCTCCACCAAGAGCCGTGCCGAAGTGGTCGCCGAACTGCAACAAGCCCGCGCCAACGGCGAACTGCTGGTGAGCGATCGAAACCGCGACGACAAGCAGATCGCCTCTGCCAAGACCCGTGACGAGGTGCGCGCCGAGCTGGCCCAGGCCCGCGCCAATGGCGAAATGCACGTCACCGATCAATAAGCCTTGGCGGGCAACAAGCCGGGTTGTCCGGCACACCAGTCTCTCCCCTGCAGGCGGGTCCATGACAGCGACACTCTCTCCCCTCGGTCGCCAGTTGTGAGATCCGCCTGATCTTTTTTGCGTGTGGCCTCCCAGGCGTCGACAGCAAGCATCAGAAAATCACAGTGACAATTTTTCTAAGTTTTATCCCCTGTGATTACTTAGTTTCAACAATCCAACTTTCTAAGTTTTTCATGCCACGCCGGTGTTGTAAAAATGCGACCTCCGGCGAGTTCATTGTTGCCCTTTCAGCGGCTCTCCGGGCGCACCATCGATGAGGGTATCCAATGCATCCGGCTGATTGCGCGAGCTCAGTTCTGCACGCATGCGGGGCAGAGCGTCCGGGTAGTGGCTGGCGATGAAGCTGATCATGTGCTCGCGAATCTGGCAGCGCAGGTCGAAAGCACTGCCCGAATCCCTGGCCGACACCAGCAGGCGAATCTGCATGGTGCGTTCGCTGGCGTCGGTGACGTGCATGACGCAGACCCGCTTGTCCCAGAGCGGCAGGGTCTGGCAGATGCGCTCGAATTCGGCGCGCACTGCCTGCGTGGGAACCGAAAAGTCCAGCCACAGGAATACCGTGCCGAGAATGGTGGAGGAGGTGTGGGTCCAGTTCTCGAAGGGGTTTTCGATGAACCATTGCAGCGGCACGATCATGCGTCGCTCATCCCAGATCCTGACCACAACGAAGGTCCCGGTGATTTCCTCCACGCGCCCCCATTCGCCCTTGACGATGAGCACGTCGTCGATGCGGATCGGTTGCGAGAAGGCAATCTGCAGGCCGGCAAAGAAATTCCCCAGCACCGGCTTGGCGGCGATACCGGCGACGATACCGGCCACCCCGGCCGAGGCCAGCAGGCTGGCGCCGAACTGGCGCGCACCGGGCAGGGTCAGCAGCACGAAGGCCAGGCCCAGCAGGGCGATGAGGAAATAGGCACTGCGCGAGAGCACCCGGGTCTGGGTCAGGATGCGACGGGCCTTGAGGTTGTCGGCCACGTCATAGGGATTCAAATTGACGACCGTCAGGCTCACCGATTTCACGCAGCGCATCAGGAACCAGGTCAGCGCCAGGATGAAGGCGATCGAGGTGAGATAGGAAATACGAGTCAGGCCCGGTGTATTGTCGGGCGCACCGGCCAGCACGATACGCAGCATGAACAGGATCACACAGGCACGGCTGGCGTTGAAGGTGACCTGCGTGGCAGTGGTGGTAAAGGGCCGGCCGCGTGCCAGGCGCCTGACCAGCGCCACCCCCAGCCGATGCAGGAAGATCGCCAGCAGCACCGCCACCAGGGCGACGCCGAGCACGATCAGGCCCGAACGCAGCGGGCCTTCGTTCATGTTGTAAAGAAAATCGAGGTCCAGGCTCATCCGTTCCCTTCCATCTGTTGTGTTGTCGAATCGGTACGCCCGCAGGCGTTTTTCCAGTTCGAACAGGGAAGGGGGATTTTGTTTCCGCTAATTTCCGGGCACCGGCCCGGTGGCCTCCAGGGTGGCCACCAGCAGGCAGGCAGTCTCGACGGCAGCGGCCTGGGCCAGCTGCACCGGGGCAGGGCGCTGGCGGGTAAGGGCCTGCAGGGTCGGCGCATCGCGCGCCTGCAGAGCCTGGGCCAGCGCGTGCAGCCACTCCAGCAGTTCCGGTGCGACAGGCTGGGGATGCGCCCACAGGTGGCTGGCGGCAGCCGCCAGGCGGCGCGACAGGGCGACTGCCGTGCGGCCACGCCCATGGTCACGCTCGCGCCAGCCCCGTTCGCGCGCCACCCGTTGCAGCAGCAGGCCGGCTTCGACATTGGCCACGCAGGCGTCGCGGCGGTGGGCATGCAACTGCGCGATACCGGCCTTGTCCGTTCCACCGGCGCCAGCCGGCATGGCCGGTACCAATGCCGCGGCCAGGTAGTCCAGGTTGAGCTGGGCCATGCGGCGCAGTTGCGCCTGCGGGTCTTCCTGCTGGCGACGCGGCCAGAACAGGTAGCTGGCCAGGACCGCCACCACCGCGCCAATGACGTTGTTGCCGGCACGCAGCGCGGCATTGGCCAGTTCATGGGCCGGATCGCCGCCGACATCGGCCACCAGCACGAATACCGGTGTCAGGAAGGTGGCATACAGGCCATAGCTGACCGGCCGCAGGGCCATGGTCAGCACGGTCAGCGGGAACACCAGCAAGGCCAGCCCCAGCGGCGAATGCACCACCAGACAGACCGCCACCGCCAGCACGCCACCGACCACGCTGCCGACGGCGCGCTCCATGCTGCGCGACCAGCTGTCGGAGATGCTGGGTTGCATCACCAGCATGGTGGCCATGGTGGCCCAGTAGCCGAAGGGCAGTTCCAGCAGATGCACGATCAGATAGGTGGCCCCGGCGGCGGCGGCGCAGCGCCAGGCGTGATGCCATTCGGCCGAACCGGCGCGCACGTGCAGGGCGGCCTTGCGGGCGGCCGCGCTCAGCAGATGAAACCAGGCCGATACTCCCACCCGCTGCGCGCGCTCGGCGCGGGCGGCCTGCTTCAGGCGGGCGGGATCATCGCCGCCATGGGCCAGTGGCGTGTCCACCCGCTGCAACAGACGGCCGGTGCCGCTGGGCAGTCGTGCCACCAGTTGCCGCAGGCGCAACATGATGCGGGCATCGTCATCGGCGGCAATGGCATCACCGCGCTGCATGTCGCGTTGCATGGCCTGCAACTGGCGGGCGATGGCGGCCAGCACGCGGCCGGTGCGCTGCCGGGCGCCGGGCGCCTGATAATGCGTCAGCTGCAGGTCGGCCAGCACGGTGATGCCATCGAGCAGCACCTCGGCACGGGCCAGGCGGACCAGCAGGTTTTCATACAGACGGCGGGATTCGGTACGCTCCACGGCCACCGCCTCCAGGGCGCGATGCGCACTGGCCAGGTCGAAGCGGGCGTGACGGCGGGTGTGGGCGGCCAGTTCGGCGGCGTGCACGGCATAGGCCGGGTCGTCCAGGTCATTGGCGGCCGCAATGGCGGCCAGTTCGGCCAGGGTGCCATAGGCGCGCGCGACTGCCTGGCGTGCCGGGGCGAAGGGGTGGATGCGCCAGACCGTCAGGCCCAGCAGCAGCGCCCACAGGCAGCCGGCGAAATAGATCAGGACATGGCTTTGCGAGAGCGGCCACAACACCACCGGCGCATCGGCCATGATGGCCGAGACCCCGGCCGCCAGCATCAGCACCAGGCCGACGGCCGCACCATAGATACGCGAAAAACCAGCCGCACCGGCGCAGGCCATGATGGCCAGCAAACCCGCTTCCACGCTCAGGCCGGCGGCGCTGGCGGCGACCATGCCGCCCAGGGTGGAGGCCAGGGCGAAGCCGCCCATGGACGCCAGCCTGGCCCGGTTGGAGCCGGCACTGTCGGCCAGCGAGGTGAGAAAGGCACCGATGGCGGCCCAGGAGAAGAGCGGATTGCCCAGCCATTCGCCCAGCAACAGCATGGCCGCCGCACCGCAGGCGGCACGCAGGCCTTCGGAGAGATTGGCGTGACGCAGCGGGAACTGCATGCGCCAGCGTTCGACCCGGGTGCGACAACGACGGCAATGGGTCAGCAGCAGAAATCGGTAGAGCGAAAACCGCGATGACAGCAGCGACAGGGATTGCAAAAACGGGAGCGACGACAAAGGCGGCGGCATGATCACGTGCTGACGTAGAAGGCTGGGGCGCAGGCGGCCTGGAGACTGGCCAGGAGGATTGCCGACACCTGCGCACTCACGGTCGCAACGACGTCATTCCGGTTCCGCCGTCACGGATGAGGAGGGGCGGCAGGCATCGGCAGTGCTCAGTATAGGAAGCTGCGCTCATGCACGGCATGACTTAAATTCCGGCTTTGCATTCCATTTGAGAATATTCAGAAATGCATGGGGAGACGCCACCCAGCCGGTGAGAGATGGGTTAGTCGCAGTCCTGCGGCCAGAGGGCGGTCCTTGTCAGTCAACCCTACTTGCGGCCCTTGCCACCGGCGAACAGCTCGCCGCTCAGGTCCATCCATGCCCTGGCCGCATGCGAGAGATAGCCGCCCCGGGTGACGTAGGCCACCTGCCACTGCACCTCCGGCTCGACCAGGCGCACCGCCTGCAACTGGTCGGTGGCCAGGCGGTGGATGAACGGTTCCGGCAGCAGCGCGGCACCCATGCCCGCCAGGGCCATGGCCACCAGCCAGTCCCATTGCGCGCTCTGGGCCACGATCTCGGGCGCGATGCCCTGTTCGCGGAACATGCCGCGCAGGCTGCGGGTGAGACCGAATTCATTGTTGAGCAGCACCAACGGCATGCCGTCGAGCTGGGCGCAGCGCAGGGTAGAGCGGTTCTTCTGGAAACTGCCGGCCTGGGCCACCGCCCACATCGGATAGCGCGCCACCGGCATGGTCTGCAACTCCAGCGCGGGGTCGGCCGGCAAGACCGTCATGCCGATCTCCAGCTCACCGCTGGCGACGCGCTGCTCGATCTGCGGGCCGGTATCTTCCTGGAGCACGATGGCGATCTCGGGATGTCGCTCGCGGAAGGCCTTCAGCACCGGGGTGCAGAGGATGTTGATCATGGGCGGTATGCCGATCTCCAGCCGGCCGCTGCGCAAAGCCTTGGTATCGCGTACCTCGGCATCCAGGCGCTGCATCGAGGCCAGGATCTGCTGCCCCTGCTCATAGACCACGCGGCCGGTGTCGGTCAGCTGCAGGCGGCGGCCATCGCGAATGAGCAGGGGGGCATCCATCTCGTCCTCCAGCTGCCGCACCATCTTGCTGACGGTGGACTGGGTCACGTGCAAGGCGTCGGCGGCGCGGCTGAAGCTGTTCAGACGCACCGTTTCGGTGAAATAGCGCAGGGCGCGGATGTCCATGGCGAGGGCTTTCTGCAGCGGGAAGGCGGGCCGGCCCACCTATGCGTTTTACGACTGGAATGCGGGAATTTTAATCATACAGTGCATAGCGACCCGCTCCTACACTTGATACAAACAAGAATGCAAGAAGTCCGTCGAGGATGCACTGCACACCCCCTAAAGAACCCGAGCAGGAGCACACCATCCATGGATAGCCAGCGCATCCGCCAGCCCGCATTGGCCGGCAAAGTGATGTCGGCCGCAGAGGCGGCGACATTTTTCCACAACGGCATGACCATCGGCCTGAGCGGGTTCACCCGTGCCGGCGACGCCAAGGCCATGCCCCGTGCGCTGGCCGATCGGGCCGCGCATGAAGAACTGCATTTCACCGTCATCACCGGCGCCTCGCTGGGCAATGGCAGCGACGGCCTCATGGCCGAAGCGGGCCTGCTGGCGCGGCGCCTGCCGTTCCAGGTCGATCCCACGCTGCGCAAGAAGATCAATGCCGGCGAGGTGATGTTCATCGACCAGCACCTCTCCGAAACGGCCGAGCAGCTGCGCAGCGGCACGCCTTCGCGCATCGACATCGCGGTCATCGAAGCCGCAGCCATCACCGAGGAGGGCATCGTTCCGACCATGTCGGTGGGCAATTCGGCCAGCTTCGTGGAGCAGGCCGCGCAGATCGTCATCGAACTCAACACCAGCATGCCGCTGGCACTGGAAGGTCTGCACGACATCTACCTCCCGGCCGCGCGCCCGGAGCGCAAACCCATTGCGCTGACCGCCGCCGGCGACCGCATCGGCCATCCCACCATTCCCTTCGATCCGGCCAAGGTGGTGGCCATCGTGCTCACCGAGACGCCCGACAGTCCGTCTTCGGTGCTGCCGCCGGATGACGAGACCCGGGCCATCGCCGGCCATGTGATCCACTTCCTGGAATGCGAAGTCGAGGCCGGTCGCCTGCCGCATACGCTGGCGCCGCTGCAGGCCGGCATCGGCACGATTGCCAATGCGGTGCTGCACGGCCTGGTCGATTCGCCATTCCGCGATCTGGTGATGTATTCGGAGGTCTTGCAGGACAGCGCCATCGACCTGCTCGATTCGGGCCAGCTGGCCTTTGCCTCGGCTTCCTCGATCACGTTGTCGCAGGCCAAGTATGCGCACTTCCTGGCCAATATCGAGCGTTACCGCGACAAGCTGGTGCTGCGCCCGCAGGAGATCAGCAATCATCCGGAGCTGGTCCGCCGATTGGGCATCATCGGGCTGAACACGGCGCTGGAGTTCGACATCTACGGCAACGTCAATTCCACCCACGTAGGCGGCACGCACATGATGAACGGCATCGGCGGCTCGGGCGATTTTGCGCGCAACGGGCAGATTTCGATCTTCGTCTCCAAATCGGTGGCCAAGGACGGTGCGATTTCCAGCGTGGTACCGATGGTCTCGCATGTGGACCACAGCGAGCATGACGTCGATGTGCTGGTCACCGAATGGGGCCTGGCCGACCTGCGTGGCCTGGCGCCGCGCGAACGCGCCGTGAAGGTGATCGAGCAGTGCTGCCATCCGGATTACCGCCCGCAGCTGCGCGACTACTTCGAGCGCGCCTGCCGCGCCGGAGGGCATACACCGCATCTGCTGGGCGAGGCATTCTCCTGGCACCAGCACTTTGCCACGCACCAGACCATGCGTCTGGACTGACATCGGCCGACCGCCGGGCGGCTACCGGTCAAGTCCGGCCGACGGCCTTGTGGACCACACCGGGCATGGCTTCCTTCATGGTATCGATGAAGTGGCGCAGGCGCGCCGGGTAGAAGCGGGCGTAGGGGTACAACAGCGAGACCGGCAGGGGTGCCGGCTCCCATTCCGGCAGCAATTGCACCAGCCGACCAGCGGCCACATCCTCGGACAGTACCCAGGATGAACCTACGGCCGCACCCATGCCGGCGATGGCCGCATTGCGCAGGGCGTAGAGGCTATCGGTGACCAGCTGGGGCCGGAACGCCACCTGGCTGCGCTCACCACTGTGGGCGTGGGTCAGCGTCACTTCGCGGCGGTAGAAGGCGGGAATGGCGATCCACGGCAGGTCCGCCAGCTCGGCCGGCGACTGCGGCAGCGCCCGTCCCTGCAGAAGGGTGGGGGCGACCACCGTCATGCGCGGCACCTCGGCCAGATGGATCGCCACCACCGAGGGATCGGCCACCTCTCCCACCTGGATCGCGCAGTCTATCCCCTGGCTGATGAAATCGGCGGCACGGTCGTGCAGCAGCCATTCCACCGTGATGCGCGGATGGTTGCGCATGAACTGCGCCAGCGGGCCGATCAACTGCTCCTGGCCGAAGGCGTGCGGCACGGCCACCCGCAGGGTCCCTTCGGCGTGCTGGCGGGCACCGCGCAACTCGTTCTCGAACTCATCCCAACCGGCCAGCAATTCCTTGGCCCGTTCATAACAGCGCTCGCCATCCTCGGTCATCTTCATCGCATGGGTGGAACGCTGCAGCAGGCGTACGCCCAGCGAGCGCTCCAGGGTCTGCAGGCGACGACTGATGGTGGGTTGGGTGGTGGCCAGCTGCGCCGCCGCCGCCGACAGGCTGCCGGCATCGACGATGCGCACGAAGGTCTGGATCAGCTCGATGCGGTCGGTCAGCCCGGCCGCGGAAAAGCTGGCCATATTGGGCTGATCGGACGCGCCAGGGGAGGGGGAGATAGGCTTGCTCATACGGCTAACGTATAACAATTCTGCCGCGTGCGCTACTACCGGATGCGAGCCAGGAGGCGGAGAATCCGTTCCAACGCTGGCAAAGAGGGGGTTTCCCGGGCCGGCCGCAAGACAAACCCTACGGAGTTCCATCATGAACAGCATTCAAAAGACGCATACCGCTGCCCCGGCTTCCGCCCAGCCGGCCGCGCATGCCAACGGCCTGTCGCCGGCCCTGATTGGCCTGCTGGCCACCGGCGCCGGCCTGGCCGTGGCTTCCCTCTACTATTCGCAGCCCATGCTGGGCGTGCTGGCCGATGACATCGGCGCCTCCGAGCGCGCGGTGGGCATGGTGCCGATGTCGACCCAGCTCGGCTATGCCCTGGGCATCCTGCTGCTGGCACCGCTGGGCGACCGCTACGACCGCCGCCGCATCATCCTGATCAAGGCCGCCATCCTGACGGTGGCGTTGCTGCTGGCCGGCGCCGCCTCGGGTGTAGGCACGCTGCTGGCGGCCAGTCTGGCCATCGGCCTGACCGCCACCATGGCCCAGGACATCGTCCCGGCTGCCGCCACCCTGGCACCGGAACAGCATCGCGGCCGCATCGTCGGCACCGTCATGACCGGCTTGCTGCTGGGCATCCTGCTCTCGCGGGTGGTCAGCGGCTTCGTGGCTGAACACTTCGGCTGGCGCGCCATGTTCGTGGGCGCCTCGGCCAGCATCGCCCTGGTCGGCCTGGCCGCGTGGCGTGGCCTGCCGCGCTTCCACCCGACTTCGCGTCTGTCGTATGGCGCGCTGCTGGGCTCGCTGGGTACGCTGGTCAGCAAGCATGGCGCCCTGCGTCGTGCCGCCCTGGCCCAGGGCCTGCTGTCGGTTGGTTTCTCGGCCTTCTGGTCGACCCTGGCGGTGATGCTGCATGGCGCCCCCTTCCATCTGGGTAGCGCCGCTGCCGGTGCCTTCGGCCTGGCCGGTGCCGCCGGTGCGCTGGCCGCACCCCTGGCTGGCCGCATTTCCGACAAGAAAGGTCCGGAACTGGTGACTCGTCTGGGTGTGACACTGGCTGCCCTGGCCTTCGCCTCGATGGCGCTGGCGCCGTGGTTCTCGACCCAGGGTCAACTGGTCTTGCTGGCCCTGGCCGCCATCGGCTTCGACCTTGGCGTGCAGGCTACCCTGGTGGCGCACCAGACCATCGTCTACAGCATCGAACCGGGCGCCCGCAGCCGTCTGAATGCCGTGCTGTTCGTGGGCATGTTCATCGGTATGGCCGTCGGTGCCGCCCTGGGCAGTTTGGCGCTGGCCCAGTGGGGCTGGATCGCCGTGGTCGCCCTGGCAACCCTGTCGGCCCTGCTGGCCCTGGTGGTGCGGATGTGGCCGGGGGCGGCCAAGGCACACTGAGCCTTAAGCGCGATCTGTTTCCCCTGAGATTGACTGAAACAACGACGGTCCCGGCTTTGCCGGGGCCGTTTTTTATTTTTCCGGTCCGTCATGCCGTCTCCCCATCTGTCATTAACAAACCCGCAATCAGGTTGACGGCCACGGCAGTCCCATCTACAATTTCTGTAATGACAGAAATGACGGAAGAGGAATGACAATGGATCTTGGCCCAACCGCCCAGAAATACGTTCTCCACTGGGGAGAAATGGGGACACGCTGGGGCGTCAATCGCACCGTCGCGCAAATCCAGGCCTTGTTGTTCCTGGCCGACCAGCCCATGCACGCGGAAGAAATCACTGAAACGCTCAATGTTGCAAGGTCCAACGTCAGTAACAGTCTCAAGGAGCTGCAAAGCTGGGGCCTGGTACGCATTGTTCATCTCGCTGGCGACCGGCGTGATCATTTCGTGGCGCTGCAAGACGTCTGGGAAATCTTTCGGGCCATTGTGGAGGAGCGCAAGCGGCGCGAGATCGACCCAACCTTGACGGTATTGCGCGACTGCGCTTCCGAAGCCAGGCATGACAAAAGTTTGAGCAAAGCCGCGCAGGGGCGCATGGATGAGGCGCTGGACTTCCTGCAGATGCTGACGGCTTCCTACGACGACTACAAGCATCTTCCGCCTGCCACGCTCAAGCGCTTCCTGAAAATGGGCGGCAAGGTGGCGCGACTGCTGAGCACCGACGACAAGACCTGAATGATCAAGCGAGATCTTCTTACCGGAAGATCTCGCATTTTTTTAAATAATTATTTCTGTATTTACAGAAATAAGTGACAAAACTTTCGGAGAAACGGCGATGAGGATTCTGGTTCTGGGCGCCACGGGCGCCATCGGCGCGTGCACGCTACAGGCATTGCTGGCAGAGGGTCATGAGGTCATCGGCGCCAGTCGTCGACAGCCGGAACAGGAGGTCGCCGCAGGCACCGCGCCATGGATCAGCATGGACGTCACCCAATTGCCGACCACCGCCCAGTGGGAAGCCATGCTGGAGGGGGTCGAGCTCGTCGTCAACTGCGTCGGCATCATCGCCGAAAAGCGAAGCGGGGACTTCGAGATACTCCATTGCACCATGTTGCAAGCCCTCAGCGTGGCATGCACGAAGCGGCATTGCGCACTGATCCATCTCTCCGCGCTGGGCAGTGCCAGCACCGCACCTACTGCATATTGGGCCAGCAAAGGAAGGGGAGAAGAGTGGCTGGCCGCGCAAGATATCGCCTATACCATCCTGCGCCCCTCGCTGGTCTTCAGTCCCCAGGGCGCCAGCAGCAAGCTGTTCCTGGGACTGGCCACACTGCCCCTCGTGCTGCTCCCTGGCGCGAACGTGCCGGTGCAACCCGTCTCCGTGGACGACCTGGCGGCGCTGGTCGTGGCCCTCGTGCGCATGCGGTTGGACGGAGAGACCTGGCCACGCCGCATCGACGTCGCCGGCCCGCGCAAGATGACCCTGGCGCAGTACATCAGCCTTCTGCGTCAGGCCATGGGAGCGCCGCCCGCCTGGCTGGGTCACTTGCCGTTTGCCCTGGCGCAACCGATCGCGCGCGTCAGCGCCTGGCTGCGACTGCCGATGCTCGGCCCGGAGCCGCTGACCATGCTGGCGGCCAGCCAGGACGGTCGCCTCTGTCCGGATAACAGCATGATGTGCCAGATTCTGGGCCGTTCGCCACGTGATCCGGCCGGTTTCGCCACGCCCTCCCTCCGGCCAGCGGCCATCGCTGGCTGGGCCTATCCGGCCTTGACTGTGATCATCGCCTGGCTATGGCTATATACCGCGTATGTCTCATGGTTCGCCTGGCCACACGAACAAAGCCATGCCTGGCTATCAGCATGCGCCATCCCGCCCAGGCTGCATGAGTTCGTGCTGGCCACCGCCAGCCTCACCGATGCTGCGCTCGGTACGGCCCTGTTGACAGGACTGGTCCGTGCCCGTCGCTGGCATGGCGTGCTGTGGCCGGTGCAGATAGGCCTGGTCGCGGGTTACACGCTGCTGATGACGGTCTTTCTGCCGCAATTCTGGGCTCACCCATTCGGGCCCCTCTCGAAGAACCTGCCTTTGCTGCTTCTCTTTTGCGTCATGTGGCGCCTACGTTGAAAGGAATTTCCATGACCTACCTCACCATCAAGTGGGTACACATCATCTCGGCCACGTTCATGTTTGGGACCGGCTTCGGCACCGCCTTCTACATGTTCTTCGTCAATCGCAGCCACAACGTGCAGGCCATTGCCGTGGTCACGCGCTGGGTCGCACGCGCCGACTGGTGGTTCACGACGCCGTCGGTGATCGTGCAGCCCCTGTCGGGCTTCTGGATGATCCACCTGGCGGGTTATCCCTTGCATTCGCCCTGGATCATCTGGTCACTTGCGCTCTACGCCCTGGCTGGCGCCTGCTGGCTACCGGTCGTCTGGCTGCAATTGCGGATGCGCGACATGGCGCAGATCGCCGCTAGGCAGGGCACTGAGTTGCCGGCGCGCTTTTGGCGCTTCGAAAAAATCTGGACTGTGCTCGGCTTTCCCGCTTTCGGCGGACTGCTCGTGGTGTATTGGTTGATGGTCAACAAGCCGATGTAAGCAGGTTTTCTTGCGGGGAACATCTGCCGCCGCATGCCCCCTGATCCTTCACATCTTCTATAATCGCGGGCAGGAGACAACCCATCGCCAGCATGATCCCGGCCAGTGATAGCGCCCATCCGGCGCGGCGCGGCGGCCACGCGGCGAACAACACGGCACGGTGAACGGCATGGCCCTGTATTTCAAGAACAAGCGACAGAAGACCTTCCTTGGTGCGCCCGTGGGCTGGCCACTGATGTTGCTGATGGCCGTCGACCTCTGCATTGCGGCCCTGATGTTTCTGTCCGATCACGACTGGAGCGGTCTGATCCTCCTGTATCCGCCACTGGCGCTGGCACTGGCGATGCTGGCCGATGCCCGCAAGGAGAAACGCGCCGCCCAGGAAGCAGAACGACAAGCCGCCCGTCGCCAACGCCGTTGAAACGGCCTCACCCAATCCATCCGATGACCCAAGCTGCTGATCGTGCTGCCCTGCTGCTGGCTTCCCGCCTCAATTTTTCCTATCCCGGTCTGGATCTGTTCCAGGACTTCTCGGCCCGCATCACCGCCGGCGTGACGCTGGTGCGCGGCGGCGATGGGCGCGGCAAGACCACGCTGCTGAACCTGCTGGGCGGCTTCATGCCGGCACGCGATGGGGTTCTGGAACTGGACGGCATGCGCCTGGACAGCGATGGCGAAGCCTATCGACGTCAGGTCTTCTTCATCGACCCGCGTACCGAGGCCTACGACCAGATGTTGCCGGCGGAGGTATTCGCGGCGATGGCCGAGCGGTTTCCGCACTTCGACCACAGCCTGTTGCCGGCCCTGACCGAGGGCCTGTCGCTGACGCCCCATCTGGAAAAGAAGCTCTTCATGCTCTCCACCGGCAGCAAGCGCAAGGTCTACCTGGCTGCCGCCTTTGCCGCCCACGCCAGGCTCACGCTGCTGGACGACCCCTACGCCAGCCTCGACCGGGCCTCGATCAACTTCGTCGCCGCCACGCTCGATGCGCATGCCGATGATGCCCAGCAGGCCTGGGTGGTGGCGATGTACGAAACCCCGACGGCCATCCGCCTGGCCGGGACGATCGACCTGGGCGACTGAGCGATCCCACGCCCGGTCCCCGTTCCACCTTCACATTCTCTCCCCGCCGAGTTGCGTCGGGACGCCTGAGTCTTCGGCCTGTCGGCGCTCGCCCGCAACAAGGCCGTGCTTGGTTTCAACTGCATCGTCTTCTATGCTGGAAGAGGCAGGGCACAACCGGACTGCTGCCCGTGCCTTGCTTTCCGGTTACGTCGCCCAGCCTGCTTGCCTACCGACAATGAAACGATAACAGGGGGAATTCCATGCAACTTTCCAACGTCACCATCCGTGTGCGTCTGTGGTTGGGCTTCGGCCTGCTGATGGTACTGATGCTGGCCATGGCCGCCAGCGGCATCGCGCGTCTGGCTCAGCTGAATGGCCAGATGAAGGATGTGATCCACGACAAGTATCCCAAGACCGTGGTGGCCGGCGACATTGTCGACCAGCTCAATCTGGTGGCACGCTCGGTGCGCAACATCGTGCTGCTCAAGAAGGAAGCGCAGATCAAGAGCGAGTACGAGCGCATCAGCGGGGCCGACAAGGCCGTGCGCGAGGACCTGGCGCAACTGGACCGCCTGCTTACCGACGCCGACAGCCGTGCCGCCCTGGGCAAGCTGATCAGCGCCCAGACGGCCTACATGGAAAAACGCGACAAGGTCCTGACCATGGTGCAGCAGGGTGGCAAGGAGGGCGCCATCGACGTCCTCATCGACGAAGTGCGTCCGGTACAGAGCGCCACCATGAGCGCCGCCGACGCCCTCATCAAGCTGCAGCACGACATGATGAAAAGCGCGGGCGACGAAGTCGAGGACAACTACCAGCAAGCGCGCGCGCTGCTGCTGACGCTGGCCGTCGTCGGTCTGGCGGCCGCCACCGCCATCGCCTGGATGATCACGCGCAGCATCACCCGGCCCCTGGACCGCGCTGTGCGCGTGGCCGAGACCGTGGCGGCCGGCGACCTGACCTCGGCCATCGACGCCCATGGGCGCGATGAGACCAGCATGCTCCTGCGTGCCTTGAAGAAGATGAATGACCGGCTGCTGGAGATCGTGAGCCAGGTGCGCGTCTCCACCGATACCATCGCCACGGCCAGCAGCGAGATTGCGCGAGGCAACCTGGACTTGTCTTCCCGCACCGAGGAGCAGGCAGCTTCGCTGGAGGAGACCGCCTCCTCGATGGAGCAGCTCACCGCCACCGTCCGGCAAAACGCCAGCCACGCCGGCCAGGCCGACCAGCTTGCGGGCTCGGCCTCGGACATCGCGCGCCAGGGAGGGGACGTGGTCAGCCAGGTGGTAAAGACCATGGGAGCCATCGACGATTCTTCCAGGAAGATCGTGGACATCATCGGTGTCATCGATGGCATCGCCTTCCAGACCAACATCCTCGCCCTGAACGCAGCGGTGGAAGCGGCCCGCGCCGGCGAGCAGGGCCGCGGCTTTGCGGTGGTGGCCTCGGAGGTGCGTGCGCTGGCGCAACGCTCGGCCACGGCGGCCCACGAGATCAAAGGCCTCATCGCCGACTCGGTACAGCGGGTCAGCGATGGCAGCAAGCTGGTGGAGCAGGCCGGACTGACCATGCAGGAGGTGGTGCAAAGCGTGCAGCGGGTGGGTGCCGTGGTCAATGAGATCAGCGCTGCGGGCCAGGAACAGAGCGCCGGCATCGAACAGGTGAACCTGGCCATCGTGCAGATGGACCAGGTGACCCAGCAGAATGCGGCGCTGGTAGAGCAAGCCGCTGCGGCGGCGCAGTCGTTGCAGGACCAGGCCGCGCAACTGGCGCGGCTGGTGTCGGTGTTCAGGCTGGAAGGGGGGACGCCGGGATTGGCGGTGCTGGAGTTGCCGACAAGGGGTCGGCTGGCCTATGCGTAAGTCGACCGCTATTGAGCGCTGAAGTTGTTGGCACTGGCAATCAGGGTCGCGCCGCAACTGGTCTTGTGGCCCTCGTAGGCGACGGCGACGCCATTGATCTTGTGATGGGCATGGCCTTCGACGATGGTGCAATTCTCGTGACCCTTCTGCGGGCAACTGCAAGGGTCGCCTACACGGGCCACGGCAATGCCATTGACCTTGAAGTGTGAGGCGCTGACGCTGGTGACCTTGCCGCCGTGGGAGGTGGCGTCACCGAGACGAATGATCTTGGGCATGGGATTTCCTTTCGGGCAGGGATTGGAGATAGTGATCAGGAGGCGGACTCGGCGGGGTGGGCAGCGCCGGATTGTGGGGTCTTGGCAGGCTGGGGCATCCCGGCAGCGGGATCGCGGTGAAGCAGCTTTTCGGGGCTTGCGGTCGGACGCACGCGGAAGCTGTTGAGGACTTCGTCCCAGAGCTTCATGGCTTGCTCATCCGTCAATTTTGTCTTTTGCGGGTTGCCATCCTTGTCTCGATGACCGGTAGTGAGTTCGATCTTGAGTGCTGGCGTCTCGAAGGTACCTTGGCCTTCAGTCTCCCAGATGAAGCTGTGACCGCGCATGCCGCCGCTGTTCGGCGCCGTTGCCAGATGTTCCTGCCCACGGTAGGGGCCGACTTGGCGATCGCCGCTGCGCAGGACCCGTACCGATGTGGCGAGTCTACCAAGCGATTGTAGGACTCCGCTCATGCGCTCCAGTAACGGGCGGTCATGTTTGCTCATGGCCAGGGGGTAGAACCAGACGGAGATAAATGCGTCAGGATGGCCCGCTATGTCGATATCGATACCAGCTTCTTCATTTCCCCACTTGGGACTGGAGATGAAGCCACCTTCAAAGCAGTAGCCGGGTTCTGAAGGGATTTCGCCATCAGATCGCGGCCGCAAATGGGCAAGGATTTCACGCATCCGGTTAATGACGATATCCTGACGACTTATCGTTCCATGGCTAGGTTTGCTCATCCCGGCCCGACCTTTGATGACGAACCGTATGCCATCAATCCAGCGATATCCTTCGACCTCAGCAATAGCCTCTGTAAAGTCTTCTTCCCAAAAAACCAGGATATGTGAGTGAGTATCAGGCCTCAAAGACAAGCGAAGGAGGCTGGGCTCGATCTCGTGTTTCATGGCCTTCAGGGCCTTCTCCTTTTCAGCTATGGCAGCTTCAAAACTTTGTAAGCTGATTTGCTCGGGCTTCTCCAATCGCGTGAACTTATAAATATAGTTGCCGCCACTAATTCGCGATCCTACAGGAAAGTCAAGAGCATAACGTCCGATGCAAAACGTGGTCGCTAAAGAGGTTACTTCAGAGATCACGACGTTCGTTTTTGGAGATGATTTAGTCTGGGCTGATGCATCGGATGAAATGAACAATACCGTACATGTGGTCGCTACGCGAGCGATACGAAGGAGGGTGTGGATATTCATGACTGACCGAGATGAAATTTCGGAAACATCGATTCGCTCACGATTTTGATGATCAAATAAAAATTGATCTCCTGGGTAACCTTGGCGCTGTAAAAATACTGATGACCATAACTTTCATGCGCCTTAAGTTTCCCTTCATTCTTGAATGTCTGGACCCCAAATAGCGTCGTTGAACCGTCAGATTCGGCCGCTCCCGGTCTGCTACCGGATTGGATACTGAATCGACTCTTACTGATATCTTCATACTTGCAACTCACCCCGCTGAGGGAAATCTAAGTGGCACATCAATAAGAAATCACCCTACGCAGAAAGTGGACACAGAGGTAGCTGGACGGTCGTTCATCAGTTCTGATCGCTGGTCACCACTATCAGCAGCGCGGGCGGTCGCGACCAACACCGCTAGTGAGAAGATCAACCAAGAGAGTGCGCGGCGCATCACGACTTGCTCCCGCCTTGCGTATCGGCACTTTCACCGGCCGAGCCGCTTTCCGAACTGGTGACGTCGACTCCTTCTTCGTAATCGACCAGAGTCCATACGGTCTTGGTTTCATATGTCGGTGGTTTCTTGCGCAAGGCCTGCCACAGGTTCGGCGGGCCCAGCAGGACAACGGAGGGCATCTTCTCCCCAGCCTTGAAGAAGCGTCGACGACCGCCCGCAACATTGCCCGTGTCAACACATCTCCACCAGCCATTCTGCGGGCAGGTGCTGCCGGTCCCGGCGAGCTCGCCGAGAGGACGCAAGGGGGAGGATGGAGGATTGTTCTGGCTGGTTTTCTGCGGGTCCGTGGTCGGACGCACGCGGAAGCTGTTGAGGACTTCGTCCCAGAGCTTCATGGCTTGCTCATCGGTCAACCGGGTCTTTTGTGGGTTGCCGTCTTTGTCTCGATGACCGGTAGTGAGTTCGATCTTGAGTGCTGGCGTATCAAGCGTCCCTTCGCCTTCGGTTTCCCAGATAAAGCTGTGACCGCGCATGCCGCCGCTGTTGGGTGCCGTTGCCAGATGTTCCTGGCCACGGTAGGGGCCGACTTGGCGATCGCCACTGCGCAAGACCCGTACTGATGTGGCCAGGCGACCCAGAAATTGCAGCACCCCGCCCATGCGCTCCAGCAATGGACGGTCGTGCTTACTCATGTGTAGAGGGTAAAACCAGACGGAGACAAACGCGTCAGGATGACCGGCGATATCGATATCAACTCCAGCTTCCTCCAGCTCCCACTTCGGGCTGGCGATGAAGCCCCCCTCGAAGCAGTAGCCAGGTTCTGTAGGAATTTCCGTATCGAGACGCGGCCGAAGATGTGAAAGGGCCTTTTCCATCTTACCGAGGATCAGCTCTTCTCGGCTCTTGGTTCCCTCGACCGGCGGGCTGGTTCCGGCTCGCGCTTTCAACACATACTGCGTGCCATCGATCCAACGGTATCCTTCGACTTCGATAAGACCTGCCGACATATCGAATTTCCAGAAGCTTAAAACACGAGAATCTGCTGTCGGCGTCCTTGATATGCGCATGAGGCTTGGGTCCTTCTCGTGCTTTTCCGCTCTTAGCATCTTTTCTTTTTGGATTAGCTCACGCTGGAAGTCGTCAAACGATTTCTTCTCTGGACGCTCAATCTGCAAATAATCGTACTTGTAGTCTGCACCACTAAGCATAGATCCCAAGGGCACATCAATAAGAAAGCGACCCACGCAGAAGGTAGATGCAGAGGGGGAGGACAGGTTGTTGGATTGTATGTTCATCAGGTTTGATCGCTGGTCAGCGCTGTTTGCCTCGCAGGTTGCCGCGACCAACAGCACAAGAGAAAATGTCAGACGGAAAAGAGAAAGGCATTTCATGATTTCTCCAATAGACTCTTCACATAAGCAGAGTCGGCCACCATGCTGACGACGGAATACAAAGTTACCGATTGTGCGATTGGAGCGTTGTAGGAAAACTGGTGTTCGTAGCTATCGTGCATTTTCGATTTTCCTTCGTGCTTGAATATCTGGATTGAGTGCGGCTTAGGTGCCGCGCCCGATTCGGCGGGCACCGTGCCGTCGCCGGGACCGGTCCCATCCTGGATACTGAATCCCACTCGGCATCGTTCCCCGAAAGCAAGCTCCACCGTCCCATTCAGATCATCAGACTCGATCAATGCGGATTCCGGCTTACCGGGAGCAGACCGGGTGCTTCTCCATAGCACCTCGTTCCACGACGGCTTTTCAGGATCAGCAGCGTAATAGGCGTACGTTGTCGGATGGTATTTGTCGGCAATCATGTGATGCAGCTTCATTGCTACTTTCATATTCTCAAAGTACCTGTCGAAATCTGCATTTCCGGTGAGAGCCAAAGGTACTCGCTCGCCCTCCCTCATCGCTTTCGCCCGATCCTCCCGCCCCGCAGGATCAATCAAATCCTCCCTCACCAACTTCCACCAGTCCGCCGTATTGTTGAGATAGATGTTCGCGTAGGGATCCCCCTCGCCCAGAAAGCTCTCCATCTCCTCCTGCACCCCGCGTTGCCCCATCCCCACGTAGCTGACGCGCAGCCAATGCCGCTCACCACTGTTGGTCCAGGTCCGGTATTGATCTGTGGGCAGCAGCTCCAGCGGACCTGCTGCGTTGGCCATCACTGCAGTGCAGTCGGCGCCGTTACGCCCCAGAATCACCTGTGCTGCCCCCTCAAACCCCGCGCGTATGCGCTTGTAGGTGGCCGGAGCCCCCAGGGCGGGCATGACACCGTGCAGCACCCCCAAGATGCGCTGGTCCATTCCAGGCAATTGCGCGCAGGCACGGGCCACCAGGCCGCCCATGCTGTGCGTGATCAGGATCACCTGCTCGCAGGCTTTGCCCTTGCCGCGGTAATAGGCGGTGATGCGTTCGATCTCGGCGGCCAGTCGCTCGGCGGAGACCTTGTTGCTCTGCAACCAGTTGTACCCCACCGCATGTACCGGGTAGAGCAGTTCGGCAGCGTCGCGCAACTGCTGCTCCTGCAGTGGAACGAAGGGCTTTTGCGCACCTAGCTTGGCGGCGTCCTGGCGGTTCATTACCAGCTCCTGCCAAAGTGGTGTGAGCGTCCGCCCCTGGCTGATCGGATCGAAGATCGTCGCCATGCTCTTCTCAAGAAACGCCAGGATCTTTTCGTAGCTGTCGCCGTGTAGTTGGCCCCAGCCACGCCATCGCGCGCGCTCGGCATCGGTCTTGCCAGGTGCAATCGCCAGCAGGCTCTTGCAGGCGTCGTCGGGATAGGCTGGCCCCTCATCATCGACCTCTGTTTTATCGGGATTGAGCAGGCGCTGCCTGTCCGCTGCGGTTCGAACGAGCGACCTGAGCAGGAGAATGACAGCATCCCATTTACCTTCAGGCGGAAACCACGCCGCCCCCTTATCACGGCCCTTGACCTTGAGCCGCGTCCCCATGATCCCCGGCACGAAGACGATGGGCAGCACCGCATCCGGCGAGGTGAGGCACAGGGCGCGCACCTTCATGTTCTTGCCGGTCAGGACCGACTGCGCCACATCGTTGCCCTGATCGTCCCAGCTGGTGCCGACCAGGCGGGTGGGTTCCGGGTTGTTTGCCTGCTTCACTGTCTGATTCATTGCCTACTCCTTCAGTAGATGCAGCCGGGCGATGCGCAAAGCCATGTCCTGGCTCAGCTCGGTGCGGCCCTGCTCGTCGGTGATGCCTTCCATGGCGCTGCCATCGTCAAGTTCGATGCGGTAGCGCTGGTGCGCATGGGGTCGCCCGCTGCCGCGCCGGGCCAATATGAAGCGCTCGTCAGTCGGCACATTGCTGACCGGCAGGGTGATCTCGGGAACGTGCGCGTCTGCGCCGCCCAGGTGATGGAAATCGGCCGAGCGGATGACGTGGTCGCCGCTGCTCTGCTGGGTGATGGCGCCACCGCCAAGATCAATCTGCGCGCCCTGTGCAACGAAGCGCAGGCGCGGTGCCTGCAGCACGATTTCTTCTGCGGCGGTGAGAACGATGCGTTTGGCAGAGGTGGCTTCGATGTTGTCGGCGTCCGTCTGCAGTTCCAGCTTGCCGCTGGCGGCAACCAGCTTGATCCCCAATCGATGGGCGAACAGGCTGATGCTTTCGGCCACGCGGGCCAGCAGCTTCTTGCCCACCGAGAGCTGGGTGTTGCCGACGCTGATCATGTCGATCTGGGTCTGTGCGCCGATGGCGATACTGTCTTCGCTGCTGATGGCGACACCGGCGGGAGCGGTCATGGCGACCAGGGGGTGCCCGCCGCCGCTGCCTTCCTTGTCGGTGTTGCTGCCGGCTTCCCAGCGTTCGAGACGGTCACGCAATGTGCTCAGGGCGCGGGCCTCGGTGTCGCCGGCACGGTGGGTCTGTGCCAGAGAGACCAGTTGCTGCTGGACGTCCTGCAACGCCGTCATGAGGCCGAGCAATTCCTGCCTGTCGAGTTGCCCTCCACCGGCGGCCGGGCGTGTGGCGGCGCTGATCAGTACGCCTTGTCCACCGCGCAGGGCAAGTGACTGGTCGGTGCGCAACTCCGCGCCTTCACCCCGCGCGGTCCCAAAACCCTGGTCGCGGGGATGAGTAAGCCAACCCAGGTTCAGTTCGCTGTAGCCATGCTGGGAGGCGAGCTGCGCGCTGATTTCGCGCGGCGTGTCGTCCAGCCGTAGCTGGTTGTAGCGGTGGCCCCGGACTTCCTTGCTCTTGATGCCGGCCAGGAAGCGGTTGGCCGGTAAGGCGCCGATGTCGCTGAAGCTGGGCGGCAGGGAGGTGGCGCCGTGCACGCGACCGATGATGATGGGCTTGTCGGGATCACCGCCGAGAAAGTCGACAATGACTTCCTCGCCCACTCGCGGCAGACTGATCGCGCCCCACTGGTTGCCGGCCCAGGTACTGGCCACGCGCACCCAGGCCGAATCGCGCCCGCTGTCGCTGGCACCGGCGCCATTGGCGTGGCGATGATCCTCGATGCGGGTGCCGGGAAAGCGGACCTTGACCCGGCCAAGCGGGTCGCAGAACACTGCCTCGTTGGGGGGACCGACCACATGCGCGTTCTGCAGGCGCGGCGTCGGCACATCCTGTCGCGGATCGAAGGCCGGTACCACCGGGGTGCCGCGCCGTACGCAGGAAAAATGGTTGCGGTAGCGGAACGCCCGCGTGGGCGAACCTTGATTCGAAGTTTCGACGCCCTGGTGTCCATCCTCGTTGCCTATTTCCCACCGGTTTCGAACCGACAGAGCCTTCACTTTGGTCGCCAGGCTATGTGGCAGGTTGTTCTCGGCCTCGACGTCGAGGCTGGTGACGATGAATTCCCGCTCGTGGGCGGGATGCCGGTCCAGCTCCGGATGATCTTCGATGGTGATCCACTCGCCCACGCGCAGTGCGCGCACAGTGGAGCGGGCCTGGAAGGATTTGGATTCGTACGCGTGGCGCTGCATGCGCAATTTGCCAAGCTGGCGATAGTCTTCCGCGTCGTTGCCGGTACGCGGGGCATCGATGCGGTAGTCGTCCACACTGGCGGCGAAGCGGCTGCCGAGGATGCCCTGGTCCGCCCGGGTGGTTTCCCGGCTGTGCATGGGGCCGCCCTTGGCGTGGTCCCAGCCATAGCGATTGATGCTGCCGGGCCGCAGGGTTCTCATCGCGCTCCAGTGCGTGATGCTGTCCTGTTCGCCGGGCGCATGGTCGCGGTGATAGCGCACCGTGCCGGCGGCGTTGGCCGGCAACTGGAAGGCATCGTTGAATAACACCAGGGTGTGGGTCGGCCGGCCTGTGCGGTCCTCCGGTGCCGGCTCGCCCGGGCGGATGAACCAGCCTATGCCGCGTCGCTTCCAGAGCCGGCGCAGGAAGTCGCCATCGGACTCGTTGTGCTGCATGGTGAATTCGCGCAAGGGATAGCCTCCGGCCAGCAGGCTCCAGTCGACGTCGAAGCAGGACGTGAGCACGGGATTGATCCTGCGCCACTCGGAGAGCAACACCTGCGTGACATCGAGCTCATTGGCATGCAGGAAGACCCGCGTATTGCTGCGCTGGCCCATCAGCGCCAGGGCGTCGCGCAGGATCAGCCGATAGCTGGCGAGGCCGTCCTCGACTTCACCGGCACTGGCCTCGGCAATCAGGCCGGACACCCTGCGCAATTGGCCACGATCGGTCACGAAGCGGATCTCCGCGGGCAACGCGATAAAGTCCTTGAGCGGCAGATCGGGCTGGGCAGAGATGCAGTGCAGACGGTATTCGAATGCACCGCAGACGACCTCATGGCCTGAGACGTGGGTCACCAGCAGGAGCTCGTCCAGGCGCGGCGCGGAAGCCGGCCCGGGTTCGGCGGGTGGCGGCTGCATCAGCCGCAAATGGATACTGCGTGCGATGTCGGAGTAGCCCGTAAGCGACTCCTTCAGAGAGCGGAAAACCATGCCAGGGTCCTCGATGCGAATCCGCCTGAGTGCCGGGGGCATGCAGGACGGCAGAGCTAAAGATGGAATGGAGTAGGACGCGATGCGATTGAGGCGGTTATGCTAGCGGCGGCATACGCAAGCTTCGCGGCGAGGAAGACTGTTGAAGGGTATTTTCGTTAGAATTCGATAACACTCATTGCCGCACATGCATGCAGCGATGGACGGCCTGCACGCAGTCCCGCGTGTTGCGACAAGGCCAAGGCGGTGAAAGACAGGCTCATGCCGGCCTGACCCACAAATCAGAGGCGCGCCCGCGTAGGCAGCGCCCGCCGGACCACCCGGGACCGTACGGCCCCGACACCCGAAGGAGACCAGAAGTGAATCCCACCATCCCGCCACGCACCGTGATCAATGGCACGCACTACCGCCACGACGAACCGGCGCCGTACCAATGGCAGATCCCCGAATTCTTCAATATCGGCATCGCCACCTGCGACCGCTGGGCCGATGGCAGTGGCCGTCCCGCCATCATCAGCGAAGAGGCCGACGGCAGCGTCACCACCTGGAGCTACGACCAGCTCAAGACCCTGAGCGACCAGTTTGCCCAGGTGCTGGCGGAGGCCGGCATCGGGCGCGGGGACCGCATCGGTATCTACCTGTCGCAACGCATCGAGACGGTGATCACCCATATCGCCGCCTACAAGCTGGGGGCGATCACGGTGCCGCTGTTCTACCTGTTCGGGCCGGAGGCCATCGCCTATCGGCTGCAGAACAGCGAAGCGGCGGCGCTGGTGACCGACAGCAGCGGCATGGACAAGGTCCACCTGGCCGGCGAACTGCCGGCGCTGAAGGTGGTGTTCTGTGTGGAGCAGTCCGATATCGTGCTGCCGCAGACCACCGACTTCTGGGATCGCCTGCGCGCGGCGGCACCGCTGCCGCAGGCGGTGGCAACACGGGCCGACGATCCGGCCATGATCATCTATACCTCCGGCACCACCGGCAAGGCCAAGGGGGCGCTGCACGCGCATCGGGTGCTGCTGGGGCATCTGCCGGGGGTGGAGGTCTCGCACGACAGCTTCCCGCAGCCTGGCGACCGCTTCTGGACGCCAGCCGACTGGGCCTGGATCGGGGGGCTGCTGGACGTCTTGCTGCCGTCGCTGTACCACGGCGTGGCGGTGGTGGCGCGGCGCCTGGAGAAGTTCGATGCCGAGGCCGTGTTCGGCCTGCTGGCGCGGCATGACATCCGCAATGTGTTCTTCCCGCCGACCGCCCTGAAGATGCTGCGCGGGACACCCTCGCCCCGGGAGCAACGGCCTTTCTCGCTGCGCAGCGTGGCCAGCGGTGGCGAGACACTGGGTGATGACCTGATCGCCTGGGGACGCGAAGCACTGGGCGTTACCATCAACGAATTCTATGGCCAGACCGAATGCAATCTGGTGGTCTCATCCTCGTCGAAGCTCTATCCCAGTGCTTCGGGCAGCATGGGCCGCGCCGTGCCTGGCCACGATGTGCAGATCGTCGACGAGGATGGCCGGATCGTCCCGCGTGGCAGCGTCGGCAACATCGCCATCCGCGCGCCGGACCCGGTGATGTTCCTGCGCTACTGGCGCAACGAAGAGGCCACTCAGGAGAAATTCGCCGGCGACTTCCTGCTCACGGGGGATCTGGGCAACATGGATGAGCAGGGCTATATCCGTTACCTGGGCCGCAATGACGATGTCATCACCAGCGCCGGTTATCGCATCGGGCCGGCGCCGATCGAGGAGTGCATCATGCGCCATCCGGCGGTGCGCATCGCGGCGGTGGTGGGCATCAAGGATGCATTGCGGACCGAGGTGGTGAAAGCCTTCGTGGTGCTCAAGGAGGGCCAGACACCGGGCCAGGCACTGGTGGCCGAGCTGCAGCAGCATGTGCGGGCACAATTGGCAGCCCACGAGTATCCCCGCGTGATCGCCTTCGTCGATGCGCTGCCCACCACGGCCACCGGCAAGATCATGCGCAAGACCCTCAAGGAGATGGATCAGTAGTCTGGTTCATTCCGCCACGGCGTCATGGGGTCATGGCGTCATGGCCCGTGTGCGGCCCATTGCATCAGCCATGACAGGCCGAACAGCAGGGCGCCGATCAAGCCCCCCACCAGCGTGCCGTTGATGCGGATGTACTGCAGGTCGCGCCCGATGTTCAGTTCGATCTGGCGCGACAGCTCGGCGCTGTCCCATTGCTTGATGGTGTCGCTGATGTGGCGCGTGAGCAGTTGCGCTACCTCCGGGCTGAGGCTGGCCATGGCCCGCTCCAGGTGATCGTTGAGGGAGGCGCGCAACGCGGCGTCCTCCTGCAGGGCGCGACCTATCCATTGCGTGGCGGCAGCAGCCTGCGCGTGCAGGGCAGAATCGGGGCGTTCCAGGTCTTGCCGCAGCCAGGTGCGCAAGCTCTCCCAGAGACTGCCGACATAGGCGTTCACGGCCTCGCCTTGCAGGACCTCGCGCTTGATCTGCTCGGCACGCTCGCGCAGGGCGGGGTCCTGCTTCAGGCGCTCGATGAAGCCCGCCAGTTGGCGGTCGAAGGCCTGGCGCAGCGAGTGTTGCGGGTCCTCGGCGATGCCGCTCAGCAGTTTGTCCAGGATGTCGGCCAGGGTGGAAGCGGATTTCTCGCCGATCCAGCTGGACGGCAGCAGCTTTTCGATCTTGGGATATTCGCGCTGCAACCATTCCACCATGCGTTCGGCGATGAAGGCGCGGGTCTCTTCGCGATTGAGCAGTTCGGCCAGTGCCACGATGGCGCGGTCCAGCAACTGCTGGTGGCGGCCGTCCAGGGTGAGGGTATCGAGGATGGTGGCCAGCGAGCGCGACAGGTCCAGCTTGCCCAATGCCGCATGCAAGGCGTCGCGCACGAAGGCCTGGATGCGACGGTCGTCGGTGAGCGTGAGCACGGCACCGACCGCCTGCGCCATGTAGCTGCCCAGGCGGGTGGCATTCTCGGGCGCGGCCATCCAGGCCGACAGGCGCTGCGCCGGATCGTGCCGGCGCACCAGCGCAGCGAGCGATTGCGGGCTCAGGAATTTCTCTTCGACGAACACCGCCAGGTTGTCGGCGATGCGATCCTTGTTGCGCGGGATGATGGCGGTGTGCCGCGACAGCCAGGGTAGGGGCAGGTGGCGGAACAAGGCGCTCACCGCGAACCAGTCGGCCAGCGCGCCCACCATTGCCGCTTCGGCCATGGCCCGCAGCAGGCCGCTCCACGGCGAAGGCGGAGCCAGCGACGCGCCGACGAACAGCGTCATCGCCGCCAGCAGGCAGATCAGGGCCAATCGTTTGGCGCGACGCAAGGCTTGTGATTTGTCCATGTCGATGCAGTGCGTGTGATGAAGGTCCTTTTGCTCGCGGGATGAGACAAAGAGCAACAATCAACAGCGAAAGTTCTGATTATTTCGAAGAAAAACTAGAGCTTTTTCGAAGAAATACTCAACCAAACTACGATAACAATCTCGTTATTTTTCGATTATTCCGCGAGAGATTCGCAGGTATAAGTGTTTGTCACGGATAGTTTGTGCGTTTGTAATTGTAGCTAATCGACCGTCACCCCTAGCCGCCCGATCCTTGCGCACATGAAAAATACAGAGACTCCACCAAGCGCCCGCATCATCTTCGGACAAAACGTTCGCAGAGTTCGCCGGCTTAAAGAGATGTCACAAGAAGAACTGGCATTCCGCGCTGACATCAGTCGCACCTACCTGAGCGAGGTTGAACGCGGAGATCGCAATATCTCCGTGGACAACATGGAAGCCCTCGCCATCGCCCTGGAGATGGAATTGCCCGATCTCATGCGGCATACCCTGCTGGCACTGCCCAGCGAGGATTCCCGCTGAGACCCCGGTCCGGCCGATGCCCCTGGCCTTCAGGCCTTACCTGACGAACCTGCCTGCGCCATGGGAAAGCGCAGGGTGAACACCGTCTCACGGCCCGGCATGCTGCTTACGCCCGCCTGGCCACCATGCAACACCATGATCGACCGCACGATCGCCAGTCCCAGTCCGCTGGAGCCACTGGCGCTGCTGCGTGAGGGATCGGCCCGATAGAAGCGATCAAAGATGCGCTCCAGCAGGTCGGCCTGGATGCCCGGGCCGGGGTTGGACACCGCAATGACGGTGGCGCCATCGACGGTGCTGGCTTCGATCGTGATGCTGCCCTGCGCCGGCGTAAAGCGGATGGCATTGGCCACCAGATTGCCGACGGCGCGCCGCAGCAACATCACGTCGGCCTGGATGCGCCCGTTGCCGATGACCGCGATGCCCACCTGGGCGTCTTCGGCGATGCCCTCGAAATACTCGGCGATGCGATTCAATTCCTGGGCCACATCGAGATCCTGAATCTGCAGCACCACATGGGCGTTCTCGGCACGGGCCAGGAACAGCATGCTCTCCATCATCCGCGACAGACGCTCGTACTCCTCGATATTGGAACTGAGCAGGGCCTGGTATTCATCGATGCCACGGGGCTTGCCCAACGCCACCTGGGTCTGCACCATCAGATTATTCAATGGCGTACGCAGGTCGTGCGCCAGATCGGCCGAAAACTGGCTCAGTTGCTGGAAGCTGCGATGCAGCCGGTCCAGCATCTCATTGAAGGATTGCACGATCTCGTGCAGTTCACGCGGCGCGGCCTGCAGGTCGAGCCGGGTATCAAGACGATTGGCGGAAATGGCGCGCGTCTGCAGGGCCATCATGCGCAAGGGCCGCAAGCCGCTGCGCACCAGGAAAAATCCAAGCAAGGTCGCCAGGACCGTCCCGATGCTGGCCGCCCACCATACGTCGGAACGATAGTCGGCCAGCAACTGCATACGGTCCGAGGCGGTGCGCACCACCAGCACCACCGCCTGCTCCCCCGAGCGCGTGACGGGCCTGCTGGCGATATAGCGCGCGCGCAGATCGCCGATGTGCAGCGACTGGATACTGTCCCAGGTGCGCAGGTCGATGCGCGAGAGGTCCAGACCCGGCGTGCCGCTGGACGGGTCGTGGCTTTCCATGAGCGTACTGCCGTCGGCACGGGCGATGCGCACCAGCAGCTGATCGTGACCGGAGAGGGTATCGAGTACCAGATGACGGCGCGCCAGGACGTCGTCCAGCGACGCCGCATGTTCGACCAGATGATTGATGGAGCGGCATTTGCCGGCCAGTTCCTCATCGTCGCGCCGCTCCAGCTGCACATGCAGCGAATGCGAAAGATAGCTGCCCACCGCCGTGAAAATGAGCAAGGCCAGCAGCCCGAACAACACCACCAGCCGCAGGCTCATCGAGGCCGGTGCGCGCTGGCTCACTGGCGCGCCTCGAAGACGTAGCCCATGCCCCAGACGGTATGCAGCAGCTTCTTGTCGAAACCGTCATCGAGCTTGGCACGCAGGCGGCGCACGGCAACGTCGACCACATTGGTATCGCTGTCGAAATTCATGTCCCACACCTGGGAGGCGATCTGCGGGCGCGACAGCACTTCGCCCGGCCGCCGGATCAGCATGTGCAGCAGCGCAAATTCCTTGGCGGTGAGGTCGATGCGCTGACCGGCCCGCGTCACCTTGCGCCTGACCACATCGACCACGACATCGTCGTAATCAATGACATCGGCCTCGCGGCTGGGGCCACGGCGCAGCAGGGTGCGCACCCGCGCCAGCAGTTCGGTGAAGGCAAAGGGCTTGACCAGATAATCGTCGGCGCCCAGTTCCAGCCCCTTGACGCGGTCTTCCACCTCGTCGCGCGCGGTCAGGAACAGGACCGGTGTATCGTGGCTGCGCCGCAGTTCGCGCAGGATGTCCCAGCCGTTCATGCCGGGCAGCATCACATCCAGGATGATCAGCTTGTAATCCAGCGTGCGCGCATGGTGCAGGCCATCCACGCCGGTCTGCACCCAGTCCACGACAAAGCCGGACTCGGTCAGCCCGCGCTGCAGATAGTCGCCGGATTTGGGCTCGTCTTCCACCAACAAGATATGCATGATCGGATTCCTGACGGATAAGCCGATATTGTGAACCAGCCCCGTCGGGCATTCATTACAAATCTGTAATGACTGGGCAATCTTTCTGAGCGGACCGGCTCCTTAGAATCCATTCCAACGATACGCCAGACACACCACTGGTCATCGCGTCGGCCCTGGCCGATGCACGCCACCCATCCGGGCGGGCATCGAACAGGGCCTTGTGGAACCACTTCTCAAAGGAGCTTCATCATGAAAATCTCGCATCTCGTCATCGGCACCCTGGTCAGCGCTTTCTCCCTGTCGGCCTTCGCCCAGTCCACCGTCCCCACCGAAGCAGCCCGCGACCAGGCCAACCTGTCGGCCCGCAACAACTATCCGGTGGTGCAATACCAAGGTACCAAGACCCGCGCCGACGTGGTCGCCGAACTGAAGGCGGCCGAACTCGGCCAGCCGATGCAGACCGCCGGCGCCAAGCCCTCCCTGCAGGACAGCAGCACCCAGAACCAGGCCTTTGACTCCTCGCTCTACAACGGGGCATAATCGGCGCCGGTCGTTACCGCAGCGGTAACGGCAACTGTAGCTGTAGCCGTGACTATGGCTACGGTGACAGCGACACATCGTGGCTACCTGCCTGTCCCGGGCCGGTAGCCAAACCCACGTCTCCTCCATGCGCGTATTGATTCTTTTCCTGGCCTTGTTGTTGCCGTTGCAGCTCTCGTGGGCTGCAGTGGCCAGCTATTGCCAGCCGGAAAAGGAAAACCACGGTGCCGCACCCACCAACCATCCCGGCCATCCCGGCCACCATGAACATGCCGCTGCACCAGCAGGCGACGAAGCCTCCCCCGACGGTCGCGGCAACGCGGGGCAGGGTGGCGACGCCGATGCGGCCTGTGCGGTCTGCCAGCTGTCCTGCATGAAATCCATGCAATGGCAGGGCGCGCCGATGGCCGACCAGATCGGCACCACGCTTGACGTTTTCAGCACCATCGCGCCCCATTCCAACTCCCACATCGCCGACGGGCCGGACAAGCCCAACTGGCCGCTCGCCGCCTAGCCCGGCGAGCACGCTTCCCTTCTTTCTGCACTCGCCGGATTCCCCTTTTCACCACTGGAGAATTCGATGTGCCGGCATATCCCCATGCTGGCGCTTGCCCTGCTCGCGCCGGCCCTGGCCGTGGCCCAAGCCACGCCGCCAGTTGCTGTCCCGTTTTCGGCACCATCCACCGACGCGGCACCCGTCCTCACCCTGGCCGCCGCACTGGACCTGGCCGCCGCCCACAACAAGGCCTTGTCGGCCGCCCGCCTGGAAATCGAAGCGGTCGAAGGCAGCCTGATGCAAGCCGGCGCGCACCCCAATCCCGAGTTTTCCGCCCTGATGGAAGACACCCGCAAGGCCAGCCGCACCACCACCTACCAGATCAACCAGCCCATCGAACTGGGTGGCAAGCGCAGCGCCCGCATCGATGCGGCACAGCGCCAGCTGGACATGGCCAGGCTGGAATACGCCAGCCTGCGCCAGCAGATGCGCAGCCGCGTCACCAGCGCCTATCACGATGCCTTGCTAGCTGGTGAGCGCCAGCGCCTGGCCGCCGAACTGGTGCAGCTGGCGCAGACCGCTGCCGACATGACGGCGCGGCGCGTGCAAGCCGGCAAGGTCTCGCCGGTAGAGCAGACCAAGGCACAACTGGCGCTCTCCACGGCCCAACTGGAACGCCAGCAGGCCGAGAGTGACGCCACTCTCGCGCGCGGCCAGCTAGCCAGCCTGTGGAACGCCCGGCAGGCCGACTTCGTGCTGGCCGATACCGCGCTTGAGACCCTGCCGCCACTGCCGGTCATCGCCGACCTGACCGCACGCGTGGGCAACGGGCCGGCGGTGCAGCTGGCGCGGCTGGAGGTGGAACGGCGCGCCGCGCTGGCACGCATCGAAAGCAGCAAGCGCGTTCCCGACCTGACGCTCTCGCTGGGCAACAAGCGCGACGAAGAAGCGGCACGCAACATGTGGGTGGTCGGCTTCTCGCTGCCCATCCCGGTATTGGACAGCAATCGCGGCAATGAACTGGAAGCCATCAAGCGCACCGACAAGGCGCGTGACGAACTGGCCCTGGTCGAACTGCAGATGCAGAACGACGCCGCGCAATCCTACGAGCGCCTGCGCAATGCACGGGCCGAAGCACTGGCATTGCGCCAGGACATCGTCCCCGGCGCACAGAGCGCCTATCTGGCCGCACGCACCGGCTTCACGCTGGGCAAGTTCGGCTTCCTCGACGTGCTCGACGCGCAGCGCACCTACTTCCAGGCCAGGGCGCAGTACTGGAAAGCCCTGTCGACCGCCTTCCAGGCCGCCGCCGAACTCGATCGCCTGGCCGGCGACGCCACCCTCAACCTGCAATGAGAACCACCATGACCAGCAAACAGAAACTCGCCATCGCCGCGATCATCGCCATTACCGCGCTGCTGTGCGGATGGACCCTGATGAAGGGCCAGGGCGGCGCCGAAGCCGCCTCTACGCATCAGGAAGAGGGCGCCCACAAGGAGGACGGGCATCAGGAAAAAACCGGGTCCGACGGCAAGCCAGCCCGTGACAACCACGGAGCCCATCAAGACCACGACGAGGACAAGGAAGGACATGGCGAGGAAGAAGGCAAGGTCGCCCTCAGCCAGGAACAGATCACTGCCGCCGGCATCGCCCTGAAGCAGGTCGGCGCAGCGCGCATCGAAAGCGGCCTGCAACTGCCGGGCGAGATCCGCTTCAACGAAGACCGCACCGCGCATGTGGTGCCGCAGGTGGCCGGCGTGGTCGAATCGGTCTCCGCCACGCTGGGCCAGAAGGTGCGCAAGGGCCAGGTACTGGCTGTCATCAGCAGCAGCGCGGTCTCCGAGCAACGTTCCGAACTGCTCAACGCCGAACAGCGCCTGAGCCTGGCACGCAGCACCTGGCAACGCGAAAAACAGTTATGGGAACAGAAGATCTCGGCCGAACAGGATTACCAGCAGGCGCAACTCTCCCTGCAAGAAGCCGAGGTCGCCGTGCGCAATGCACGCCAGAAGCTGCGCGCCATCGGTGTCACCGGAACGGGTAGCGGCGCCCTCAACCGGCACGAAATCCGCGCCCCCTTCGACGGCACCGTGGTCGAGAAGCACCTGGGCCTGGGCGAGGCCGTGCGCGAGGATGCCAACGCCTTCATCATCGCCGACCTCTCCAGCGTGTGGGCCGAGATCATCGTCTCGCCCAGGGACTTGCAGAAGGTCCGCGTCGGCAGCTCCGCCGTGGTGCGCGCCACCGCCTTCGAGGCCAACGCTACCGGCCGCATCTCCTATGTCGGTGCCCTGATCGGGGAGCAGACCCGCACCGCCAAGGCCCATGTGGTCTTGCTCAATCCGCAAGAGAGCTGGCGTCCGGGCCTGTTCGTCACCGTCGATGTGATGACCGAGGCCAGCGAGGTGGCACTGGCCGTGGATGCGGAAGCGATACAGACGGTGGACAACAAGAGCGTGGTCTTCGTGCGGGTGGACGATGGCTTCAAGGCGCAGGAAGTGCGCACCGGGCGCAGTGACGGCAAGTCGGTGGAAATCCTCTCCGGCCTGCAAGCCGGGCAGCAGTACGCCGCCAGCGGCAGCTTCGCCATCAAGGCCGAGCTGGGCAAGGGCGCGGCCGAGCATAGCCACTGACGCGGATCGCGACCATCGCGCCACGCCACTCCCACCATTCTGAAAGACGACGATCATGTTTGAACGCATCATTCGCTTCGCCATCGAGCATCGATGGCTGGTCCTGCTGGCGGTGCTGGGCATGGCGGCCTATGGGGTCTACAACTACCAGAAGCTGCCCATCGACGCCGTGCCCGACATTACCAACGTGCAGGTGCAGATCAACACCGCCGCCCCCGGCTATTCTCCTCTGGAAACCGAACAGCGCATCAGCTACCCCATCGAGACCGCCATGTCGGGCCTGCCGCAACTGGAACAGGTACGCTCGCTGTCGCGCTACGGATTGTCGCAGGTGACGGTCATCTTCAAGGACGGCACCGACATCTACTTTGCGCGGCAACTGGTCAACGAGCGCATCCAGCAGGCCAGGAGCCAACTGCCCACTGGCATCGATCCGGCCATGGGGCCGATCTCTACCGGCCTCGGTGAAATCTACCTGTGGACCGTGGAAGCCCGCGAGGACGCCCGCAAACCCGATGGCACGCCCTATGGCGCAGCCGACCTGCGCGAGATCCAGGACTGGGTCATCAAGCCGCAGCTGCGGCTGGTGCCGGGGGTGACCGAGATCAACACCATCGGCGGCTACGCCCGCGAATACCACGTCGCCCCCTCGGCCGAACGCCTGGCCTCCTATGGCATGACCATGGAGAGCATCATCAAGGCCCTGGAAAAGAACAACAGCAATGTCGGCGCCGGCTACATCGAACGGCGCGGCGAGCAGTACCTGATCCGCGCACCGGGCCAGGTGGCCTCGCTGGAAGACATCGGCAATATCATCCTGGCCAATGTGCGCGGCGTGCCCATTCGCATCCGTGATGTGGCCGAGGTCGGCATGGGACGTGAACTGCGCACCGGTGCGGCCACCGAGAACGGGCGCGAAGTGGTCCTGGGCACGGTCTTCATGCTGATCGGCGAGAACAGCCGCACGGTCTCGCAGGCGGTGGACAAGAAACTGCGCGAAATCAACCGCAACCTGCCGGCCGGGGTCGAGGCCATCACCGTCTATGACCGCACCGTGCTGGTGGACAAGGCCATCGCCACGGTCAAGAAGAACCTGATCGAAGGCGCGCTGCTGGTGATTGCGGTGCTGTTCGTCTTCCTCGGCAACATCCGCGCCGCCATCATCACGGCCATGGTGATTCCGCTGGCCATGCTGTTCACCTTCACCGGCATGGTCTCCAACAAGGTCAGCGCCAACCTGCTGAGCCTGGGTGCGCTGGACTTCGGCATCATCATCGATGGCGCGGTGGTGATCGTGGAAAACTGCGTACGCCGCCTGGCCCATGCGCAGCAGCACCACGGCCGCCCGCTCACGCGCAGCGAGCGCTTCCATGAGGTCTTTGCCGCCGCCCGTGAGGCGCGCCGGCCGCTGCTGTTCGGGCAACTGATCATCATGATCGTGTACCTGCCCATGTTTGCGCTGACCGGGGTGGAAGGCAAGATGTTCACGCCGATGGCCTTCACCGTGGTGGCGGCACTGCTGGGCGCGATGATCCTGTCGGTGACCTTCATCCCGGCCGCCATTGCCCTGTTCATCGGCGAACGCGTCTCGGAGAAGGAGAACATCCTGATGCAATGGGCCAAGCGGCTTTATGCGCCGCTGCTGGTACGCGTCATGGACAACAAGCCGGTGGTGCTCAGTTTTGCCGGTGCGCTGATCGTGGTGTGCGCGGTGCTGGCCACGCGCCTGGGGACCGAGTTCGTGCCCAGTCTCAACGAAGGTGACATGGCGATCCAGGCCTTGCGCATCCCCGGCACCAGCCTGTCGCAATCGCTGGAGATGCAGCAGCAAATTGAGAAGACGCTGATGCGGCAATTCCCCGAGATCGAACGCGTCTTCGCCCGCACCGGCACCGCCGAGGTGGCCTCGGACCCGATGCCGCCCAATATCTCCGACGGCTACATCATGTTGAAGCCCGAGTCGCAATGGCCGCAGCCACGCAAGACGCATGAACAACTGCGCGAGGCGATCCAGGAGGCAGTAGCCGGCATCCCCGGCAACAGCTACGAGTTCTCGCAGCCCATCCAGCTGCGCTTCAACGAACTGATCTCGGGCGTGCGCAGCGATGTCGCGGTCAAGATCTTCGGCGACGACATGGGCGTGCTCAACGACACCGCCGCCAAGGTCGCCGCCGTGCTGCAGAAGACCCGCGGCGCCACCGAAGTGAAGGCGGAACAGACCACCGGCCTGCCGATGCTGAGCGTGGACATCGACCGCCAGAAACTGGCGCGCTATGGCCTGAACGTGTCCGACCTGCAAGACACGATCGCCACCGCCATCGGTGGCACCCAGGCCGGCACGCTATTCCAGGGCGACCGCCGCTTCGCCATCGTGGTGCGCCTGCCCGAGGCCGCCCGCGCCGATCTGGACGCCCTGCGCCGCCTGCCCATCGCGCTGCCGCTGCAGGAGGGCGCCAGCCGCATCAGCTATGTCCCGCTGGCCGAGGTGGCGACGCTCAACATCGCCCCCGGTCCCAACCAGGTCAGCCGCGAAGACGGCAAGCGCCGCATGGTGGTCAGCGCCAACGTGCGGGGCCGCGATCTGGGTTCCTTCGTGGCCGATGCGGAACAGGCGCTGCAGGCAGAGGTGCGCATCCCCACCGGTTACTGGACCACCTGGGGCGGCCAGTTCGAGAACCTGCAATCGGCCACGCAACGTCTGCAGATCGTCATCCCGGTGGCGCTGCTGATGGTGTTCGTGCTGCTGTTTGCGATGTTCAACAACGTCAAGGATGGCTTGCTGGTCTTCACCGGCATTCCCTTCGCGCTGACCGGCGGCATCCTGGCGCTGGCCGCACGCGGCATCCCGATGTCGATCTCGGCGGCGGTGGGCTTCATCGCGCTGTCGGGTGTGGCGGTGCTCAACGGGCTGGTGATGATCTCCTTCATCCGCAGCCTGCGCGAGGAAGGTCGCAGCCTGGACGTGGCCATCCACGAGGGCGCCATGACACGCCTGCGCCCGGTGCTGATGACGGCGCTGGTGGCGTCACTGGGCTTCGTGCCGATGGCACTGGCCACCGGCACCGGTGCCGAGGTACAGCGTCCGCTGGCCACCGTGGTGATCGGCGGCATCCTGTCCTCCACCGCATTGACGCTGCTGGTGCTGCCGCTGCTGTATCGGATGGCGCATAGGAGGGACGAGGAGGGTGAAGCTGAGCGCCCGGGCGCAACGACGCGCCGCCCGCGCTGGATGAAGTGGTTGCCTGGCTATCGGACTGCCCGGCGCTGATGTCCAGCGGCAGCCCTGCCAGGCGGATCAGCGGAAGCGATCCGGCGTCGTCAGCAGTTCGACGAATTGCTCGCCCGGCATGGGCTTGCCGTACCAGTAGCCCTGGTACAGCGAACAGCCTTGCGCATGCAGCAGGTCGCGCTGCTGCTGCGTCTCCACCCCTTCGGCGAGGATGGACAGGTTCAGGCTCTGGCCCAGCATGATGATGCTACGCACGATGCTGGCCATGGCCGCATCCTTCTCCATCTCGCGCACGAAGCTCTGGTCGATCTTGATCTGGTCGATGGGGAAGCGCCCGAGGTACGCCAACGACGAGTAACCGGTCCCGAAATCATCCAGCGAGATCGAGATATCGCTGGACCTCAGCATCTGCATCTTGGCGATCACGTCTTCGACGTGGTCCACCATCATGCTCTCGGTCAGCTCCACCTTCAGTGCATGGCTGTGGAGGCGATACTTGCCAATGATCTCGCGGAAGCGGCCCACGAAGTTGTCCACCTTGAATTCCTGCGCCGACACATTCACCGCCACCACCAGCTCATGCGCCAGCCCCTGGCGCTGCCAGGCCTGCAGATCGGCACAGATGGCGTGCAATGCCTGCTGACCGATCTGCTCCATCAGACCCATGTCTTCGGCCACCGAGATAAAGCCGCCCGGCGCGACGATGCCCTTTTCCGGATGCTTCCAGCGCAGCAAGGCCTCGGCCCCCACCACTTCACCCTCATAGGTCACCTGCGGCTGGTAATACACGATGAACTGGCGCTGCGCGACCGCCTGGCGCAGTTCGGCTTCCAGCAGGCCGCGCTGGTTGGCCAGCGCCTGCATGGCAGGGTCGAAGAAGCGGAAGGTATTGCGGCCAGCCAGGCGCGACTGCACCATCGCCAGCTCGGCCTGCATCAGCAGTTCGGCCGCGCCGTGATGATCGTCATGGACGATATTGATACCCAGGTTGACCGCGCAAGGGAAGCGCGCAGCGGCGAGGGCATGGGGATCGGTGAAGGTGGCGATGATGCGATGGGCCAGCGCCTCGCAGAAGCGGAGGCATTCGGCCAGGTCATGGCTGCGGATCTCGCTGCCCAGCGCAAACTTCGCGCCCTCCAGGCGCGCCACGGTCTGCTCGGGCGTGACACACCCGGAGAAGCGGCGCGCGCATTCGACCAGCAACTGCTCGATCTCCTCCGAACTGGCGCCGCCATAGGAGAGATCGGCACGACTGATCTCCATCACAAAGACCGCCCCGGCCGTACCATTGCTGCGACGTCGCGCCAGACCGCGTCGCAGGCGGTCCATGAAGAGCGTCTTGTTGGGCAGCTGGGTGACCGGGTCATAGAAGGCCAGGCGGTCGATACGGTTCTCCGCATCCAGCCGTGCACTGACATCGATGACCACCCAGATCTGGTCCGCCGGTCGCGCCGGATCGATCAGCGAGGTATGCAATTCCGCCGGGAAGCTGCCACCATCACCCCGGCGCAACAGCACGATCTCGCCGGCCGCCCCACTGGAACGGGCCACCGCCTGCGCCACGTAGGCCGCCTGCTGGGCTGGTTCGACAAAGACCTCTTCGGCGGGCTGGCCGACGAGATTCCTGTCCGCACTGCCGAGCAACGCCTGCGCGGCCTCGTTGACGAAGACGATGCTGCCGTCGCGCACGAACAGCACCCCCGCCGGGATGTTACCGAGAATGGCCGCCTGTTCATCGAAGAGCGCCTTCAGGCTACTTTGCATCGATTCCATATGGCGCGCCAGCTGACCGATTTCATCCTGCTGCGGGATGGCGATGCGTTCATCGAAGCTGCCGCGCTCGATGCGCTCGGTCGCTGCGGTCAGCATGCCGATGGGCCGGAGGATGCGACGATAGACCAGCAGCCCGATGATGATCAGCGAAGCCACCGCCTGCGCCAGCAGCACCAGGGTGTGGAAGCTCTTGTCAGCGGCCAGCTTGCGTTGCAGCTGGTAGTCCGACACGATCAGCTGCAGGCTGCCCAGGCTCACGTTTTGATGGTTCTGCTGCATCACCAAAGGCACGCTGCGCGAGATGATATTGCCCAGGCGCCGCTGGCCGTCTTCCACGCGGGCGATGATCTTTTCATCGGGATCGGTGATCTCGGCCGACACCACCTGCGGATCGAGCATGGCCCCTTGCAGCACGGCGTTGATATCGGACTTGTCCAGGCTCCACAACGGCAGCACCAGGCTGTGCTGCATGGTCTGCGCCTTTTCGTTGACCAGTGCCTGCATCTCGATACCGATCTGCTTTTCGCGCACGCCGTTGAGCACGGTCAGCGCCAGCACCACCGGCAGGCACAGCGCCACCAGCATGGCAATGGCGATATAGACGCCGAGGCTATTGAGTTTCTTATTCATGGTCTTGCAGAGAACGTGACGAGGGCGAAGCCCGCTTATTTGAACCAGTCCAGGCGATAGGTCTCGATGGCCTTGCGCTCCAGGGGCGTGAGGCGATCATTGTTGAGCACGATGACGCGCGGGTGGGTCGACTTCAGCAATTGCCGCGCCTGGCGCGTGGAGCGATGCTGGCGGATCAGCTCGGCCAGCTCGCCGCTGCGGTGGATCTTGCGCAGGCCTTCCAGCAGGGCGTCGCGGATATCGTCGCGCCCCGGCGTGGTGTAGAAGAACAGGTCCACCGGGTAGTACAGCACCAGGTCCGGCACGATGGCCAGCCGGTGGTCGCGGTCGTAGGTCTCCAGCTCGCCGCTTGCTTCGAAGACCGAGCGGTTATAGAAGTCGAAGCGCCTGGCTTTGAGCATCTCGAAGAGATTGAGATAGTTGCCCTGCACAACGTCCAGGCCATTGGCCTGCATGATGTGGGTGTCGGTCCAGCCGATACCGGAGCCGATGCGGAACCTGCGCAGGTCATCGAGGGTACGGATATCCCGCGCGCGCTGCAGGCTGGCGGCATTGGCCATCAGCACGCGGTAGCCCCCGCCGCCGAGGTAGATCGGAAAGGGAATGCCTTCCAGCCCGCGGGTCATGGAACTGCCGGCGGAGGTGGTCATCAGGTTGCAGTACTGGCCGGCCTGGATCAGCTGGACGTAGCGCTGGTCGGAGGTCGCCACATCGGCCACCTGGCAACCCTTGATGGAGAAGCGCTTGCCGGTCGCCCGCATCGCCAGTTCGAGGACGGCCTTGCGATAATCGATGAGGGGGTTGTCATCGTTGAGATCGGCCAGCTTGATCTCGATGACGTGATGGGCGGGGTCGGGGCTGGCAGGGGATTGGGCGCGGGCAATATTGGCGCAGAACGCACCCATCATCAGGACGAGCAAGACTGCGGCAACTGTTCGGGCGCTCGTCTTGATGTTACTCATACAGGGCGGTGTGATCGAATTGAGATTCGATGTTATGCAAGCATCAGGGGATGTGCAAGATTTTGTGGCGCGGGGAGGGGGTGGGGTGTGGCGGGATGGCACAGCTGCGTGCAATTGGTGGGAAATCGTTGCTGTAAAGGGATGTTGGCGTGAGGAAGTGAGATTTTGTGTAAGAGAAGGCACGCTGATTAGCTCTGCTCCGACCGGATTCTTTTTTCCGGCCATCAACGGGAAGGTACAGGCGCGATACAGTCTCGACGGCCAGACAAAACGAGAGCTTGCTACGTCAGGCGGCAAGCAACAGCAAAAAGCAATTTGCCAATTCACCTGATCTGAAGGATGCGATGCTGACCGCCATCATGCAAGCCCTGGATGCGTACCAGAGCATGAGTAACCAAGTACTGGGTTCAGAGCCCGTGTGCGATAGACTGCACAATATTCTGCTTGGACCTGCTCAGCTTTACGAAGCATTACGGTGTAAGCCGGAACATCGCGCTAGATAAAGCTATTGCTGCGCCGTATGACTAGAACAATATTCAATGAATTTTCGATCCACAGGGGCTAGGGTGCGGTGCTTTTGATTCAAGTGGCTTTGCCTAATTTGCTAAATCCAGATTTGTTTTATTTGGACGTCGAGGATGCCAAAGAATGAGCCAGCAATTGCCGGCTCATTTCATTTGCACGTTTTCAATCCAATGGATAATTTAGATTAACCTCTCTTTCGATCCCGCTCTCCCGTCGAAAGCGATAGCCATCTATCCACTCAGAAGGCATCTTGCTAAAAGTCAGAAATTGAAAATTAGCTCTGCGCTGATAAATCCCCACGACAACCATTGCGCCAAAGCGAATGCCACTTTCAGCCGGTAGCGATTGAGTTTATCTAACCGAAGTGCCGCGCTCTATGACAATTGGGGCCTTATCCAGAATCAGGTCGAACGCCTTACATCACCGATCTTCGTCAATACCCTACTTGGCGAGAATGTAGGCTGCCCTAAAGTACAATTTATGAGAAAAAGGAGGGAACTATGCGGCAAATTCTACGCAAAGCTGGTGACTCCCTTGTGCTCGTTTTGAGCAAACAACGTATCGAGACTTCCACAGAAGGGCAGTACAAGTACCCGATCACGCAAACAAAACGGCAGCACCCATAGCCGCAACCCATTGGACTTTGGAAACTCAAAGACGGGCAACGCCTGATTGAATGTATCCGTCTTAGGGTAGATCAGTACCACATCACCATTGCCATCAATGTAACTTTGCCCATAAGCGTACAGCTGATAAAAGTCGGACTGGCTCAAACCGTACTTATCCGTGCCGGTGTTTTTCTGGCTGTCCAACAGCTTCCATTTGGTATCCAGTACCAGACGGTTTGCTGCCGACTCCTTGACCAGCAAGTCTGGCTTCATGCGGAACCAGTTTCGATCTAGGTGCCTGACCAGGGAAAAGCTATGTGCCTGAGTTTTGAGCGAAAATGGACGCGTTAGTTGGCGAGCGAGATGCTTGGCAACATAGGCCTCAAACACGGCTTCCATCGGAAACAGCAGTGATGGTGCTTGATGGCCGCCTGTTCCGGTCAGAGGGGATTTTTCTTCCAAGATCAGTCTCGCCCAGGCCAAGGCGTCGGCATAGTGCGCCATGCCGCGATTCAGTCGCACCCTTGAGAAATCCACAGTCGGCCGCTCGGAGGCAGGCACATCGGCGAACACAAAGCACAATTCTCGTGCAAGTTGCTGATGCGTTTGCGATGCTGTCCATGAAACGACGTGTTTGAGCGCAGCATGCAGTAATCGGTTTTCCGGACGGTTGGGTGAGAACTCGTCGAACTCGGCAAAGAAGCGATCCCGCCGGCAAAGGTTCTGGCGCAAATGCGCAGCGATTTGTAGCTTGCCGCGCAGCGCAAAAATATTTTCCTGGCGGGCACTATAGTCGCTGCGCAGGCCACGTTTGACGATATGCTCAACCGCGCTCAGAAACTCGCCAATGAAAACTTCTAGCAAAGGCATTCGCGTGGCCGCGAGCTTGGCACTGTCGGTTTGTATATGGCGAAAGCTGCCCAGACAACGTAGCATCTCGATCAACAGTTGCCGAGCCTGCTCATCCCCACCGCCGATGACCTTGCCGACTTTCGGCAGCACCTCGATCTGGAAGCCGTCCGGCGCCCGAATAACGCCAACGAAGCTGCTCAACTGTACAGCGCGACGGCCGCGCTTTTGTGTCATGCGCAGCCAGGCTGCTCCGCCGATCTCCGTAGTGCGCAACGCCTGTTGCTCAAGCCACGTAAAGACGCTCGAGGGAATCGCGCGTAATCCTTCCGCCGCGGCAGCCTCAGGGCCCTGAGCCACCAGCGTGTCATATTCATAGATCGTGATGCCGCTCATGTGCGCTTCTCGGCCATCAGGGCTGCACCTGATAAATACCGATATACGCCAGAGGTTGCGCGAAAGCCTCCTCTTGCAGGCTGTAACGGCGTTTTGTCACGTAGCTGTTAAGCCCATGATCGTTGCCAAAAAGTACGGACAAATCTTGCTCGTGATCCACGCTCTCGGAGATGAATTGAATGGCAGCGTTGTTCTTTTGATTGTCCCCCAGTACAAGCCGGATCTTACGCCAATCCTCGAAGAAGTACTCTTCCAGCAATGGCACGATGCGGTTGCGGAAAGTCGCAGCCAGAGCCTGGAATCGAGTCGACCCGTCCTCCATCTTAACAAGCCCCATCAGGTAGGCGTGACCGATACAATGATCTCGGTCATACAAAGCTTCGATACGCTCGTTGATACGCTCTAGCATCAGCCGTACATCGATAACGCCAGCTTCGGTGGTGACCGCCAACCCGGCCAAAGGTGCACTGCTGGGCTCATCCTGGTCTTTCTCAGCGCGGGTATCGGGCATTAGAGGCACGAAGTCGAATCGGCGGCGCAAGGCAGTATCGAGCAAAGCCAGCGAGCGATCTGCCGTGTTCATCGTGCCAATGATGTCCACGTTGGCGGGTACCGAAAACTTATCTCCCGAATACGCCAAAATCACTTCAGCGGGCGGTGGGCTGCCATCAAGCGGGTCGCGCTTGTCGGCTTCGATCAGCGTGATAAGTTCACCGAAAATTTTGCTGATATTGCCCCGGTTGATCTCATCGATGACCATCGCGAAGCGCTTGTTCGGAGTATTGCGCGCCTTGCGGCAAAGCTCTTTGAACGCTCCATTCTTGATCTTGTACGCCACCTCACCAGCTTCGGTATCGCTATTGTTAGCTTCGTCCGCGAGAACTGGCCGTAACCCTTCAACAAACTCTTCGTAACCATAGGACTGGTGGAAGGTAACGAAGCTATAGCGCTGAACGGTATCGCTATCCTCCGGCCCTTGTTTCAGCTGGTCGACGAGCACAATCAGATCTGCACAGGCCTCTTGCCAGTCACCGGAAAACTGCCATACGGAATCTGCCAATTTATCGAATATGGCAGGGCAAAGGCGCAACTTCGTATTGACCGTGGTCGACTCAAGGATGGTGTGATGCTGAAGCGTGCCCCAGAGGGTTTGCTTGATACCATGGGTGCGCCCCTTAGCGTCTGCGATAGCTTGGATGAACGGATGTCCGGCCAATTCCGGCACCTTGGCTTTACCACCCAAGTCATACAGGGCTACGGCTATGCCTTCCCACCACGTTAGCACCGCGATCTTCTCCGCAATGACTTGACTGCGCCAGTCCGCAGCGGACATCGAAGTTATTTGCTCCTTATAGTCACGCTTGAGCAGTTGCATCAGCGTATAAGTTTTGCCCGTGCCAGGGGGGCCGTAATAGATACGATTCGTACAAGCGGCTGGCTCGTTAGTCAGTAATCTTTTCGGGGCGGAAGAGGCGGAAGACGTCACATCACCAAGGCCGGATACGTCGATGGGTTCACCTGCCAGCGCCGCCAGTTCGGCCAGTTCAGCACCAAAGTACGGTTTGAGCAATGTGGCCTCGAACTCGGGCAAATCGTGTGCGCTCACGCGTTTGAAGGTAGAGCGATAGTTGGGCGCCCAACCTTTTTGAGCGCCTTGATAGCCCCCCTTCTTGATAGCCGATTTCAAGACTCGGTATCGACGCTGTAGCCAACCATCACCCTTGTCGCAAGGCTCCGGGGCAGTGGTGAACTGGCCAACCAGCAGCAAGTTATCATTGCCGTGGCATAGGTAGAACAGCGTGCCTATTGGCACCTCCTGAAAATCCTTGCCTTGGCCTTTTCCGGTGTCGCCGTACATAGCGCCAAGATCGGCTTTCAGGTAGTACTGTCGCTCTTCTGAGGAAAAGTCATTAACCCCATGCGAGAGCTTCCAGATCGCCAAGTTTTTCTGGCTCCATGCCTGCCATACTTCCCGTCCGAATTCCAAAATGCCAAGCTCGGCCGGCCGCCTTACCAGCACCGCCGCCTGTAAGGCGGCCATGCTTTGGCTCGCCGTGCCACTAGCGAATGCGGCCAAGGGTGCGCGCTTAAAAATATCCACGATCACCGGCGCCTGCCGATCCTGGTAATGAAAGGCGATCTTCCACTTGAAGGCTTCACCCAGATGCTCGAAGGCCTCGATCGCGTCCAGATCGCCCTGTGCGGCAAAGTCTGCAACCTGCGCTACATAGCCGCGCACCTTCTCAAAGGCTTCCTCTGCCGTCGCGCCAAGTGAAGAATACCAACCATGACTATCAGAATAGCTGAGCTTGGTGTCAGACTTCTTGTCCTCTGTATCTTTGCGAGAGAACACACCGAATTTAAACGACGAGCCGCCCCAAATGCTGCCCAATTTGTCGAGACGTGATTCGATCCAATACGTAAAGCTGTCCTTCGAGCCCGCTAGGCTGTACTCGTCCAGCGTCAGTGTCGTCAGCCGCGCACGGGGCCAGACGGTAAGGAATTCGTCCCACAGTGCATATTGCTTTGGAAAATCGATCATGTGGCGGGCCCTTGGTTAGCGTTAGAAACAAGACCATAGAACACTGCAATCTGTCGCTTGACCTGCTCACGAAGGGTGTTGGTGTCGCTGACTCGCAATTGTTTGATGGCAGTGAGATTGAAACCTACATCCGCCTTGGCATCACCTATACCGCCGTTATGCAGCAGCAGGAAGTTCTCGTGCTTGAGGCCTTTCCCTTGGTTGAGTCCCATCAAATAGCCAATCTCGTGGTATACATTTTTATTACCGCACGTAAGATCGGCAATTAGGTAGCCCGACTCCTCGATCAATCGCAGAATTTCGTCGTTGATTTCGTATGAGTAGCCGGTATCGAACTGGTCAATTCGAATCGGGCGTAACTGAATATCGAGCCTATGTTCTTGATTGAGGTCGTTGACTGCTGCCTGAATGGCTGTGAAATTGGCCTGTGTGTTGGTCGAAAATTGCATCGATACGAAAATCTGGCGCCTACGTGCTTGGGCTACCTTTTCGAAAATACGAATCAAGTCGGGGGCGTTGATGCGTTGCAGTTCGTATTGATGATTGCGCAGCACCCAGTTTTCAAACTGCACAAAGCGTTGGAAGCCTCCCGTCTGTGCGGCATCGCTCAAAGCGAAGTATAAAAAGGCGGAGAACAAGCCGGAAGCGGTGCATCGTTGCAATCGACTATCGCCTTCGTACCTTGGCGCATAGCTGGTATTGATGCGTTGAATGGCTTGCAATAATGCTGTTTCACTGGGAAGGCTGGCATCCAGATTTAAGCGCTGCCGTTCCGCCTGCCAGTCACGCAAGCATTCGATCAACAACGAGCAGCGGGCGTCGACCAAGTCTGGTGCTTCAGGGAGCTGGCCGAACACTCTCCGCAAGTACGGCAGATAGTCAAGGTCCAGACGTTTGCGCAATGCGCGGCACAGCACGAAATCCGCACCAAAGTCACGCGCTAGTACATCGTTCGGGAAGCCAACTTCATCGTCGATGATGCCTTTGTAGACTTCTTCCGATGTCAGCGGCAACGCCTTGCTGTTAATGTTGTAGAACAGTGCCTTTTCGCTTTGTTTCGCATGGTTCTGTGGCAGCAGCAGGATGCAGAAAGAAACAGGCTTGGCATCCAGAAAGCCCTTATCAGTCATTGCCTCAAAGGCGCTGATGCGGTGATTGCCATCGATACGCTTCAATGGTTTGCCCGCTTCAATTGGAAGTGTTAGATTGACCCGCATTAGATCAGTGGCGGTCCTAGTTTTCGTGGGCCGGATACTGACGTCGTTGACGTTGGATTTAAACACTTCACCACGCATCAAGAGCTGCATCGGGTCGGCAGCCGGTGCGCCTTTCTTCTCGTAATCTACTTGCAGCACCAGGGCCAGCACCACCTCGGGAAAGAACAAGTATTCACCGCGCTGGTAGTAATCCTGAATGTCTTGTTGATGTTTAGGTTTCAAGTCGCGCTGATAGTCATCCGCAAACGAGCAAGCGGCTAGATCGCTGAGGCGAGCAAAGCCTCGCAAAACTCGAAAGCCACCCAGTGTTTCGGTCATCACACCGTGCAAGGTCAGGCTCATGCCGCCACCTCTCCAAGTAGCAGGGCTTCAATGCAGCGTTTGGCAGCATCAAGGTCCAACTCTGCCTTACGTCGAAGTGTTTCAGCTTCCGTCATACGGCGATTCGCCTCACACACGATTTCCTCCTGAAGTGCTGGATCCACTGCGGGGATAAGCAAACCTTCGATGTCCTCGGTCTGGAGGCGAGGGAGTGTGTTTCCTGACATGAGGTGCTTTGTTTGTTTGACCACGATTTGTGAACGTAAAAATAAGGAAAGAAAATCGCTTCGCACAGATCGGCCATCAAGAACATGAAATTCCGTCGAACATAAGCCATCAAAAGGCGCGAGAAATACTTTGTTCAGATAAGGACGCAGCTTCGGAAACAAAACTTGCCCTTTGCGAAAAGCAAAGGCGCTGCTGACTGAATCCTTGTCAGTCGATGACAGGTAACGACCAGTATTTGACTCAATATTTTCAAGGCCGATGTATGTCGCCCCCTCTGGGATCTCAGTTCGTAAATCTCTCACAAAGACAGAAGCAGATTTAAGCGGGACAGGTGCCATGCGTCGCAGCGCTTCAACGCAGTTCTCTCGTTCTGGATGCAGTGCTTCTGGATCAAACCGCCACCCCGTCAATTCTTTTCGCTGCGCCAAAAAAATGCGGTTGGTGATGGTGTTTTCTGGCTCGGGCGGAAGGGAGATACCAAGCTTTACCAAGAGATAGGCGTCGATATTGGCGAGAAGCGCGCTTGCTTTGGTATTTGCCTTCTTGTACTGTGCATAAGCCGCATTAAATTCAGCCTGCACCTTCTCGTTGAGAATTACCGGGATTGATCGTAGGGCTGGATAATCCAATGCTGGCCGCGTCCCACCAGTAGCACGTCGCTTTGCCAGAGTTTCTGCAACATCTGTATTAAGCCATGCAGCGAGCGCTTCGCTGGTTGCACGGTCTTGCGTACGGATGCGCGCAATGTGCTGATTAATATTACCTTCGAAGCCCAGCGGAGGCACAGATGCTACAGCCATACGCCCTACGCCGGTAATTTTGACCAATAGGTCATCCTGGATAACTTTGCTCCTACCCAATAAGCCTTCATGTGTTTCTCTGTTGACGTACTTAACATCTTCCAGAGATAAGTGACCATTTACACTCAGGTTTTGTACCCGAACAAATGGAATGCCTACCGTTGCATCTGCGTAGTATTTTTCTTCTTCCTCTTTTTTTGGCGTAGAACCACCTGACATTGCCATAACAAAGTCGCGCAGTTTTGCCGTGCTACGCACTAAAACACGGGCCTCCAGACGCACGAACTTCGGGAGATAGAAATAGGGATCGTGACGTGTTTGCATTTGCCCCCGGTAAACGATGAAAACTTTGTCTTCATCGAGGCCGGGGGTTAAACAAAAGGGCGCGTATCTCCTGCGTCCACCTGAGCAATAAAGCGAGTCAGTTCCCGAGTCACCGTCTCCAGTTCGTTTTGAGCCGTAGGGCGGCCTGTGGCGTCATAACCGATGTCTTCGGCAATGGCCATGAAGATGGGGTAGTCCACAACCTGAATTTTGACATTGGCGAGGAATTTATCTTCCAATGCTTCCCGTAAGTTAGCGATGCGCTCATTGTAGTCATCGCTGGTGGCTTGGTGCCAAGCTTGATAGGCCTCGGTTTCCATGTGTGCACTGATGGCCGCCTTCGCTTCTCCCTTGAGGACTTTCTTTATGGCGGCGGTCACGGTGCCTTGCGCTTCCAGTGCCTCCAGCTTGGCTACGAGGCCGTTTTCAATGTCTTGAATGGTCTGGTCGCCGATCTTGAGTTTGGATTTCTTCTCCAGAATCAAGTTTTCGAGCGCCTGCCCGTGTGATTTCTCGTTAAACAAGTCATCTTGAACTTGAGTCTTGATCGCCTGGATAGCGGCAGTGGTTTGTGCGTTGTACTTCTTGAGGAAGAGCACTGAGCTTTTGACGCCCGCACCATTGGCGGAGAAGGCAAACTGAGGAAGCGAAACTACGGCGACGATGCGCCAGTGCTCTTCAATCCAGTCACGCACGTATTGCATGCTGCTGTTCGTGAGGATGCTATCGGGGATTACCATAGCCAGATAGCCGCCGGGTTTGAGGAAACGATGGCATTGCTCGATGAAGAGCACTTCGGTAGTTTGCTGGTCGCGGACTGTCTCGCGGTTGAGGCTGATGTTGTTGAGCTTGGCGTCGATCCAGTCGACACCCTTTTTGCCAAGAGTGTAGTTTTCCAAATAACGCTTCTCGGCAAATTTAACCTTTGAGCCAAAGGGCGGGTTGGTGATGATGAAATCGAAGGTGTCTTCTTTAAAGCCTTTGTTCTTTGTTCGCTCACGCATTGTTTCGATCGACTCAAGGCCATCGAATGCAATTACGTTGGTATGCCCATCGTCGTGGATAATCATGTTCATCTTGGCGGTGCGGGCAATGCCTTCGGAAATTTCGATACCAAACAAGTTATGTTCAGCGAAGTCGTGCCAGAAGTCGAAATGCTCCTTGTAGCCTTCGGGGGTCGCTGGGTCGAAGTAGCCTTCTTTGGCCTTTTGATCCGCTTGCTTGCGTACCTTGTCGAGCGCGTGCAGCAGGAAGCCGCCGCTGCCGCAACTGGTGTCCAGCACTTTGCTGTCGTTGGTGATGGGAAGCGCATCTACAATGAACTGAACGATTTTGCGTGGAGTGAAGTACTGGCCAAATTCACCGCGGAAGAAGCCGGTCATGAAGGTTTCAAACGCTCGGCCTTTGCTATCGAGATCGGTCTTGTTGAGGTTAGTTGCGGCTAGATAGCCGACAACAGTTTGCAGCTCGGCATTAGAGAGACGAATGTCTTCCTTGAAGACTTCCGCGTCTTTCTTCCGACCTTCCAAGTACAAGTTATGGATACGGATTTTGAGATCGTCATTCTTGTCGTCGCTGAACACCTGAAAGTCGTAGGGTTCGCCATTCTTTCGCTTAGCGCGCTCATCCCAGATTTTGCAGAAGATGAGTTTGTCGAGTTCGTCGAAGGCTTCCGCAGGATTGCGTTTTCCTCCGGCCCAGAGGGCATCGTGGGCTTGCTTGAAGATGCGGGTAAGTTCGTTTTCTTCGACCGTCTTAAGCTCAAAACCGCCTTTGCCACCCTTAACGTACTTGGCACGGGAAATATCGCCGCCTGCTCGGGGTAAATCTGCCAGTCGGTTGGCTACCCGCTCTCTGGGTGCCTTACGGTCGCGCTGAAAGTAATCGTTACGCAAGCCAGATGTCATCCAGATAAAGTCGGCGTCCATGGAGTTGGCGTAACCGAAGCCCTGCTCTACTGCTTGATCAAGCTCGCCTTGACTGGCTTCTTCTCTTTTACACTCCACAACAATGACGGGCTTCTTAAGAGATTTGTCGGCATAGACGACGATGTCCGCAAAAATCGTTGGTACGCGATGCTCTACGGTGACCTCGATATCAATCTGATCGGCGCTATAGCCGTAGTCGAATATCAGTGACAGATACGCATTGGCGCGTACTTTTTCTTCCGAGTCAGTAAAGCGCAGGCGTTTGTTTTGGTGAACGTAGGTAATGTTCTTCTGTTCCGCATCGAAGGTGATCAGGTTTTTTACCAGACCTTGCCTAATGAGATCATTCATTTACTTATCCTCAAATTATTCTTTAGCAGGCGTGGTGTTGTTTACTTCATCCGCGCCGTTAGCGCGCACCCATTCATCTACATCCGACACCTTAAATTTCCACAGCCGTCCCACGCGGTGCGCGGGTAGGCTCTTGCGGTCGATCCAGCGGTAGATCGAATCGCGTGTCACGCCCAGGTGCTCGGCAATCTGGTCGACGGATACCCACGGTTCAGCATTCATGGAAGCACACCACCAGTAGGGATTTGGGTCGCATAAAATCGTTTTAAATCGTAAAAATTGCAATTTATCAGGTTTCCCTGTTGCAAGCTACATTGCGACCAGAATGACATCGAATTAGCGAGGTATGTGATTAAGCAGCGCACTAATCGGCGAGAAGGATCGGCTATCCAGAGGTGCCCCTTTAAAGCCCCACAAGTTAATCTCGGCAAAAAAAAGAGGCTGCTTTTTAAGCAGCCTCTTTCATCAAATCTAAACTTCCTGGGAAAAATCTAAACTCCAACGGGATCCTACATTATTACACGTCAATATTCCCCGCCTGCAACGCATTAGATTCAATAAACGCCCGACGCGGCTCCACATCATCGCCCATGAGCGTCATGAAGATCTGGTCAGCCGCAATGGCATCCTCAATCTGCACCTTCAACAAACGGCGCACGGTCGGGTCCATGGTGGTTTCCCACAGCTGCTCGGGGTTCATCTCGCCCAGGCCTTTGTAGCGCTGCTTGTTGACACCGCGTTCGGCTTCGTCGCGCAGCCAGCCCATGGCCTGGCGGAAGTCGGTGATGGCGGATTCCTTGCGCTTTTCGCCCTGGCCACGGGCCACCGTGGCGCCCTTGCGGATGAGGCCCTTGAAGGTCTCGGCGGCGGTGGAGAGCACCTGGTAGTCGGGGCCGCTGACGAAGTCGGCATCAATCACGGTGGCCTTGATGTTGCCGTGCTGGCGACGGTGGATGTGCAGGGCGACCTTTTCGCTGAGCTCGTCCACGCGGGCTTGCACGTCGATGTTGCTGTCGTTGATGGCCTTCTTCAGTTCGGCCGCGGTGGCGGTGGCCTGTTCGATGTTTTCCATCTTCAGCACCACGCCGCCGGTCATGATGGCGCTCAAGGCGGCGTCATCGATGGCGCGCGACAGGCGCATGATGATGGCGTTGGCAGTGTTGTACTGGCGGGACAGTTCGATCAGGGCATCGCCGCTGATGGCGGGGGCGTCTTCGGCGGGCTTGATCTCGGCGTCGTTCAGGGCGATCTGCATCATGTATTGCGCTTCCTCGATGTCGTCCTTGAGGTAGCGCTCGTCCTTGCCGGCCTTGACCTTGTACAGCGGCGGCTGGGCGATGTAGATGTGGCCGCGTTCGACCAGGGCCGGCATCTGGCGGTAGAACAGGGTCAGCAGCAGGGTGCGGATGTGGGCGCCGTCGACGTCGGCATCGGTCATGATGATGATGCGGTGGTAGCGCAGCTTGTCCGGGTTGAACTCGTCAGCGCCGATGCTGGTGCCCAGGGTGGCGATGAGGGTCGTGATCTGTTCGGAGGAGAGCATCTTCTCGAAGCGTGCCTTCTCCACGTTCAGCACCTTGCCGCGCAGCGGCAGGATGGCCTGGAACTTGCGGTCGCGGCCTTGCTTGGCGGAGCCGCCTGCGGAGTCACCCTCGACGATGTAGAGCTCGCACAGGGCCGGGTCGCGTTCCTGGCAGTCGGCCAGCTTGGACGACAAAC
>Ga0308159_1000485_pt1 | contig 90069 bp, 77 predicted proteins | sample PhyCR1_FD_201040 | JGI IMG/M metagenome (GOLD analysis project Ga0308159, IMG submission 201040) | Phyllosphere microbial communities from UC Gill Tract Community Farm, Albany, California, United States - DLSLC.R1 | ecosystem: Host-associated > Plants > Phyllosphere > Unclassified | place: USA...
TCTTCAACAACTTCAACCACTTGCGCTTCCGATCTCTCGTCAGCGGGAGGCGAATTCTACAGCGTTACACGCTGCTGTCAACACCTCTTTTTCAACTTCCTTTCGGGCTTCGATGAACTGAAGCCGCTTGCTGCCGAAACCTACTTAACTCATTGAATCTTAAGGAGTTTTCCGTTTCGACTGCGCCGGAAGTGGGGCGAATTATAGACATCTGAAATCTGCCGTCAACCGTTAATTATGCTTTTCTATCGGAACAGGTAAAAACGCCTTCTATATATAGACGTAGCCGCAAGCAATGCGCAGTATATTGCCCAATACTAAAAACAAGCTTATCCGCTCTCACCTTTTGGACGATGCCGCGCAATGAATGACCAACCAAGATCACTTGCCTCCATGCTGTTTCCGGTTGGCCTGCTGTTGATAGCCATGGCCTCGATCCAGTCTGGTGCCTCTCTGGCGAAAAGCATGTTCCCCGTGGTTGGTGCTCAGGGCACCACCACGCTGCGCCTTATTTTCGCCAGCGTGATCATGCTGCTGATCCTGCGGCCCTGGCGGGCCAAGCTGACTGGCAGATCGCTGCGTACCGTGATCGTCTACGGGATGGCGCTGGGCGGCATGAACTTCCTCTTCTATATGTCACTGCGTACGGTCCCGCTGGGCATCGCCGTCGCCCTCGAATTCACCGGCCCACTTGCAGTAGCTATCTATTCATCCCGCAGGGCAATCGACTTTCTTTGGATTGCCCTCGCCGCGGTTGGTTTGTTCCTGTTGATCCCCACCGGAGCCACCAGCGCCGGGATCGACCTGGTGGGCGCCGGCTATGCACTGGGCGCAGGCATCTGCTGGGCGCTGTACATTCTGTTCGGACAAAAGGCCGGAGCCGATAACGGCGTCACCACCGCCGCGCTAGGGGTGATGATCGCCGCGCTGTTCGTAGCGCCGATCGGCATCGTTCATGCTGGCGCTGCTCTGTTGACCCCCTCGTTGATCCCGATCGCTATCGGTGTGGCGATCCTGTCCACCGCCCTGCCCTACACCCTGGAAATGGTTGCACTCACCCGCATGCCGGCGCGTACGTTTGGCACGCTGATGAGCATCGAGCCGGCCTTCGGCGCGCTGTCCGGCCTCCTGTTTCTGCAGGAATTCCTCACGCTGTCACAATGGATGGCCATTCTGTGCATTATTCTGGCTTCCGTCGGCGCCACCATGACCATGGGCAGCGCCGCGAAGCCGGCAATCGCGGCCGATTGAATGCGCGAGTGACGAAGGTCTGGCAATTGCGGCGCATTTAGGCCATGTTTAGCCCGGTAACCCAATGTCGGACATGGATTTTTTCACACAGGGATGGACAACGCTCAACGCGTAGCGAACACAGGCAGACCCGAGCGACAGACTCGAGGCCGCTTTAAGGACGGTAATGAAACGAATTTTGCTACTGATCGCCATCCTGGCAATTGCGGGTTGTGCGGCGACTTCGGAAACTCATGTCAAACGCGGAAAGAAAGGTCTGCATATCAACTGTTCGGGGCTCTCGTCCTCCTGGGACAAGTGCTACACCAGCGCCGCCAATGCCTGCTTGCCGAAAGGCTACAAGGTGATTGCCAAATCCGGTGACGCCGTCGAAGAGCCCGGCGATTATCCGTTCGGTCTCAATCCTGCTGGCTACACCAGCCGCAGCATGATCGTTATCTGCAAATAGCTCAGCGTGGTTCGGCCATCTGACGGCCGATCTCGTCATGGCTGGACTTCAGCACCGCTTGCTGAATGTCCGGCGTGACCAGCATGCGCGCCACCACCAGTGCGCCGACGCATTGCGACAGAACCGACCATGCCAGGCTGTCGCTTTCCAATACCTGAGCCCAGCGCTCATGCAACCGACAGATCCACAATTGCGCTTGCTCGCGCACTTGTACATCCGCGCGGGCAATTTCCGCGCCCAGCGCCGGCAACGCACAGCCAACTTCAGGCTGCTCAACGTGAGACATGCTCAGATAGTGTTTGAGGCAGCGCTGCAATCGCTCGCGATCCTGCTCACCCTTCCCGCCCAAGCGCTCAAGGCTTTGACTCAGCTCGCGCTCGACAATCGTCGTAAACAACTGATCCTTAGACGAAAAATGGCTGTAGAACGCCGCGCCACTCAGGCCGATCGCTTTCATCAACGCATCGACGCCGACGGTGGAAAACCCGGAGCGTTTTGCCGACAGCGCACTGCTCTGCAGTAACTTTTCTCGGGTTTCCAGCTTGTGACTGGCGGAATAGCGCATGGGATTCCCCTCAAATCGACGACCTTGACGTTGCCGGGATCCTAGCATAACGTTCGTTCACTTAACGATCGTTTAATAAAGGGATTCACCCATGAATAACAAGAAGGTCGTATTGGTGGTTGGCGCTGGAGACTCAACGGGCGGAGCGATTGCCAAGCGCTTCGCCCGTGAGGGATTCGTCGCTTGCGTTACCCGGCGTAGCGCCGACAAACTGCAACCGCTGGTTGACGCGATCAACGCTGAAGGCGGCGAAGCCCACGGTTTCGCCTGCGATGCACGCAAGGAAGAGGATGTCATCGCACTGATTGAAGACATCGAAACCCGCCTCGGCCCGATCGAAGCCTTTGTCTTCAATATTGGCGCCAACGTGCCCTGCAGCATTCTTGAAGAAACCGCGCGCAAATATTTCAAGATCTGGGAAATGGCCTGCTTCTCGGGCTTCCTCAATGCGCGCGAAGTGGCAAAACGCATGGTCACCCGTCAGCGCGGCACGATTCTGTTCACCGGGGCAACCGCCGGGCTGCGTGGCGCTGCGGGGTTCGCTGCGTTCGCCGGGGCCAAACACGGTATTCGCGCGTTGGCGCAAAGCATGGCGCGGGAGCTGGGACCAATGAACATCCATGTCGCACACATTGTGGTCGATGGGGCTATCGACACTGATTTCATTCGCACCAGTTTTCCCGAGAAGTACGCCACCAAGGATCAGGACGGCATACTCAACCCCGAACACATTGCCGACAACTATTGGTTTGTGCACAGCCAGCCAAGGGACGCCTGGACCTTCGAACTTGATCTGCGCCCATGGAATGAACGCTGGTAAACCTTCGTCATAACAATAAGCAGAGAGACGCGATAATGAGCAAAACCGTGGAGTTCTATTTCGACCTCGGCAGCCCGGCCACCTATCTGGCCTACACCCAGTTACCGAAGATCTGCGCCGAAACCGCCAGTGAGTTGCGCTACATTCCGATGCTGCTTGGTGGCGTGTTCAAGGCGACCGGCAATGCCTCACCGGCGATGATTCCGGCGAAGGGTCGCTACATGTTTCAGGATCTAGACCGCTATGCGAAACGCTACGCAGTGCCGCTGAAATTCAATCCGCACTTTCCGATCAATACGCTGATGCTGATGCGCGCGGTGACGGGCATTCAGCTTCATCATCCCGAACGTTTTCAGGCTTTTATCGACTGCCTGTTCAAAGCGCTTTGGGTTGAAGGACGCAGCTTGAATGAGCCAGAAACCGTAGCGGCCGTATTGAGTGAACACGGTTTCGACCCGCAGACAGTGATGGCGCTGGTCAACGACGAAACAGTCAAAGCAGCCCTCAAGGACAATACCGAAACCGCCGTTAAACGCGGTGTTTTCGGCGCACCGAGCATGTTTGTCGACAACCAGTTGTTCTTCGGACAGGATCGATTGGATTTTGTCGAAGCGGCGTTGCGCCAGCTCTAAAGCAAGGCAAACACTCGAGCGCTGGCAACAGCGCCCGAGCGTCAATCGCTTAAATGGCCGCGGTCCGCGTTTTCAGCCATTCCAATGCAGCGCCTTCCAGCAATGGGCTTAAACGTTCACGCACCTCGGCGTGATAAGCGTTGAACCATTGCTTTTCCTCTTCCGTCAGCAGAGCAGGCAACAAGCAACGCGTGTCGATCGGGCACAGCGTCAGGGTTTCGAACTCGAGGAACTCACCGAACTCGCTGCTGCCCGCCTCGCGGTTCATCGCCAGGTTTTCAATGCGCACACCCCAACGCCCCGGACGATAAGTGCCCGGCTCGATCGAAGTGATCATCCCCGGCTGCATGGCCGTTTGCGGCGCAGGCGCGGCCTGATAGGCAATGACTTGTGGACCTTCATGGACGTTGAGGAAATAACCAACACCATGGCCGGTACCATGACCGTAATCGACATTGTCCGCCCAGATCGGCGCACGCGCGATGGCGTCCAGCAGCGGTGAGAGAATGCCTTTCGGGAAGCGTGCCCGCGACAGGGCAATCACGCCTTTCAACACCCGTGTGCAATCGCGTTTCTGTTCTTCGGTCGGCGTGCCGACGGGCACCATCCGCGTGATATCGGTGGTGCCGCCCAGGTATTGCCCGCCGGAGTCGATCAGCAGCAAGCCATCGCCTTCAATGACCGCATGCTCCTCTTCGGTGGCGTGATAGTGGGGCATGGCGCCGTTGGCATTGAACGCGGCGATGGTGTTGAAACTCAGCGTGACGTAATCCGGACGCCGCTCGCGAGCGGCGGTGAGCTTCTCGTCGATGGTCAATTCGGTAATGCGCTCGCGTCCCCACGCCGATTCCAGCCAGGCAAAAAACTCGCACAGCGCCGCACCGTCCTGCTCCATTGCCCGTCGAATGTGCTGCGCATCCGCTTCACTTTTCTGTGATTTGGCGAGCGTGGTCGGGTTCAAGCCTTCGACCAGTTTTACCTCGCTGTCGAGGTTGTCCAGCAGGCCGGTGGTCACTCGCGCCGGATCAACCAGCAGGCTTGCGCCCGTCGGAATGTCACGCAGCGCGGCCGCCACTTCGCTGTAGTCGCGCAGCGTCACGCCCTCCTGTTCCAGCACTGCGCGCAAATCCGCGTCGACTTTGCTCAGCGCGACGAACAGCGTCGCTTGCTGTTGACTGATCAAGGCAAACGAAACAAACACCGGGTTGAACGACACGTCGCCGCCACGCAGGTTGAACAGCCAGGCAATGTCGTCAAGGGTGGCGATGAAATGCCAGTCGGCCCCACGCTCCTGCAAGGTTTCGCGCAGTCTGGTGAGTTTTTCGCCACGGCTGACCGTCGCCTGCGGTGGCAGATGCTGATAGATCGGGGCATTCGGCAGGCTCGGGCGGTCGCTCCAGACTTGCTGCAGCAGGTCGATATCCGTGCGCAGACGCGCGCCCCGCGCTTCGAGCCTGCTGCTCAAGGTACGCGCCGATGCCACGGCCATTACCGCACCGTCAACCGCGACCACACCACCTTCCGGGGTCTGCTCGGCCAACCAGTCCAGCGGGCTCGGCTGCCCCGGTTGCAACTTGACCAGTTCGATGCCGCTGCCCTTGAGTTCCTTGGTTGCCTGTTCCCAATAGCGGCTGTCGGCCCAGACCCCGGCGAAATCAGCGGTAACGATCAGCGTGCCGACCGAACCATGGAAACCCGACAACCATTGCCGACCCTGCCAGTAGCCCGGCAGGTATTCCGACAAATGCGGGTCGGCGGACGGCACCAGCAACGCATGGATGCCTTCGCGGCGCATCAGTTCGCGGGTCTGCGCCAGGCGCTGGGGCACCGATCCTTCGGTCAAGGTCTGGGTACTCATCATGTCTCCTGCTAATCACTTCATCGTTATTGTTCGTAGCCGTTTATCCGGCTCGTTTAAAGCCCTGTCGCCCAGAATGCCGGGGCACTGGCGCAAGCGTTCTTGATCAGTTCAACGGCCTTGTCGACATCCTCGGCGGTGGTAAAACGGCCAAGGCTCAAGCGGATGGTGCGGCCGGCCAGATGCGCGTCATGCCCCAACGCCAGCAGCACGTGAGACGGCACGTTACTTGCCGAATTGCAGGCCGACGTCGCGGAAAAAGCGATCGAGTGGCTCAACGCCGAGCTGTTGAACTCACCTTCGCTGAAGGTCAGGCTCAAGGTGTGGGGGATGCGCTGGGTGGCGCAACCGTTCAGGCGCACGCCCGGCAGGCTCGACAGTTGTTCGAGCAGACGCTGGCGCAGCGCGGCAATGGTTATTTTCTCCGCGTCGAAGGCTTCGGCAGCCAAGGCAAACGCGGCGCCCATGCCGGCGATCTGGTGGGTCGCCAGTGTCCCGGAGCGCAGACCGCCTTCATGACCGCCACCGTGAATCTGTGCCTGCAAACGCTGCTGCGCCCGCGGGCCGACATACAACGCGCCGATGCCTTTGGGGCCGTAGAGTTTGTGCGCGGAAAACGACATCAGATCAACCGGCCATTGCCGCAGATTGATGGCGACTTTGCCGGCACCCTGCGCGGCATCCACATGAAACAACGCGCCGCGGGCCCGCACGACTTCGCCAATCGCTTGAACATCATTGACGGTGCCCAATTCATTGTTGACCAGCATCAGCGACACCAGAAACGTGTCGTCGCGCAGCGCTTCGCTGACCGCTTGCGCGGTGATCAGACCATTGGCGTTGGGCACCAGATAGGTCACGGCGACGCCGCTGTCCTGCAACTGGCGGGCGGTATCGAGGATGGCTTTGTGTTCGATCTGGCTGGTGATGATGTGACCGCCAGGCACACCGCGCGCCTGCGCCACGCCCTTGAGGGCCAGGTTGTTGGATTCGGTGGCGCCGGAGGTCCAGACAATCTGCCCAGCCTCGGCGCCGACCAGTCCGGCGACTTGCCGGCGCGCCTGCTCGACCGTGTGCCGGGCCTGCTGGCCGAAGGCATGGGAGCTGGAGGCCGGATTACCGAAATTGCCGTGAAAACCCAGACACTCGATCATCACCTGGATGACCCGCTCGTCCACCGGGGTGGTGGCGGCGTAATCGAAATACAACGGACGTGTGTTCATAAAAGACTCGCAGAGCGTGTTCCGGGATCAGGAGGCTCGTGTCTGCAAACGGCACAGCGCGGCCTTGTGAGCTGCGCGTCGGTTCGAGAGCGTCATCAATACCTGATCGGATGCCGTTAAAGAAGGACAACTTCATTTAAAAGTGCGTAGGAACGCTCCTGAAGCCGAGCTTAACAGGCATCCGGCCTGCGGTTGAAGCAATGCGTCAGCTAAAGCTTTCGAGAAGTAACGGGTACAGGGAAATCACCAGCAGCGCGGCCATGCCCCAGTTGAACACGCGCAACCAGCGCGGCTCCTTCAGCACATTGCGCAGCAACGTTCCGCAAGCGGCCCAGACACCGACGCTTGGCAAGTTGATGATGGCGAACACCGCAGCAATCACCACGACGTTGGTGAAATAGCCCTGCATCGGCGTATAGGTACTGATCGCGCCGATGGCCATGATCCACGCTTTCGGGTTGACCCATTGAAACGCCGCAGCGCCAAGATAGCTGATCGGCCTGGCCTCGCCTTCGACACTGTCGCCGACCGGCCCCGAGTGGGCGATTTTCCACGCCAGATACAACAGATACGCCGCGCCGACATAGCGCAGGATCGTGTAAAGGATCGGATAGTTCTGGAACACCGCGCCCAGACCAAAGCCCACCGCCACCACCAGAACGAAGAAGCCGCAGGTGATGCCGAGCATGTGCGGAATGGTGCGGTTGAAGCCGAAGTTCACCCCCGATGCCAACAACATGGTGTTGTTCGGCCCCGGCGTTATCGAGGTGACAAGGGCAAACAGGGCAAAGCCCAACAACAGATCAAGCGAGAGGGTCATAGCGGGCAGTCCATCAAGGTCATTCAGATGTAGACCCTATCCCACTGCGCCCGCCCGGCCCACGGACAGTTGCAGAAAACTTGCAGCAGTACAGTTGCTTTTCAGCTTGGGCGACCGTGCAGCTGTACGGCACGCTCGGCGCTCATCTCGCCTTGCTGATCGAAACCGTAGGATTTCTGTGGCTGACCCAGCAGCGCAGCTTTTTTCGCGTGGTATTCGTCGAAGGACAGGCCGCTGCGGTTCAGCGCTTCGAGCGCCAGTTCGCGGGATTCTTCGGCGGTGTAAGGGCGCAATTCCGGCGCAACGTGGCCGGCACATCCGGCGAGTACGGAAACAGCGAGCAGCAGCGAAACAGTCAGTAAACGATTCATGGGAGCGTCCTGGCGAGCAGTGTTGGTCGATGTAGAAAGGCTACGCCGCGGCACGCTCGCGCAGAAATCAACGCTCTCAATAGTGGCTATCAGTAATTCGCCACGACCGGTGATCCATCGCCCAGTCAGCCTAACCGAGCAACCGGCAATGCAGCGCGTCGTCGCGGCTGCGGGCGATGCTGCTGAGTACCTGGAATGAATTGAAGGTGATGGTTTTGGCCCGATGGCGACGGATCAGTTGCCAGAAATCCTGCTCACCGGTCTCGAAACTGCGAAACGCCGCCTCCCCCGCCTCGCGGGTCCGCCACTGCAGAAACCCCAGCACGCGTCGGCCATCGTCGCTGGCTTGCACGCTGGCGCTGACGAACCCGGCATAACGCTGGGCCAGGCATTCGGTTTGCAGTGCCAGCTCCGCCACCAGGGCTGGCTGCTGCACCGGTTCGATTTCGAATTCGATCAACTGCGTGAAGCTGCGGTTTTGCGCGGATGCTTGCATGGTGTCCCCACTTATCGTCAGGCGAATCTTGCGACTCGAAGGCCAGCAGGGTAAAACCTCCAGTTAAGTCAAGGTCAAGAGCTGTTTCGATGATCAGTAAAGAACAGGTGCGTAAACCGTTGACCGTCGGTGAAGTGGCGGCGCGCAGCGGTGTCGCGGTGACGGCGCTGCATTTTTACGAAACCAAAGGCTTGATCAAGAGCCAGCGCAACGCGGGCAATCAGCGCCGCTATGGGCGTGAGGTGCTGCGCCGGGTGGCGCTGATCAAAGTGGCGCAGCGCCTAGGCATTCCATTGGCGCAGATTGGCGACGCGCTGCAAATGCTCCCGGACAATCGCGCGCCCACGGCAGCCGACTGGAAGATGCTCTCGGAGCGCTGGCGCAAGGAGCTGGATGAACGTATCGAACAATTGCTGTTACTGCGCGACCGCCTCGACGGTTGTATCGGTTGCGGTTGTTTATCAATGGAAGCCTGCCCGCTGCGCAACCATGGCGACGTGCTCGGCGAACAGGGCCCGGGGCCGCATTTCCCACAGGATTGACGGCTCGTCGGGCCAACCTCTGCATCGCGCCGAGCGTTCTATAGTGATTCTCCACCCATCCGGTGGGAGCCATTTCGTAGAACAAAAAGCAGGGAGAACGTCATGAGCGTCAAACCCATTCCCGAGGGGTATCACAGCATTACCCCGTACTTGGGCATTCACAAAGCCGCCGAGGCCATCGATTTCTATAAAAAAGCCTTCGGTGCCACCGAGGTCATGCGCCTGGCCATGCCCGACGGCTCGATCGGGCACGCCGAGCTGCGCATTGGCGACAGCGCGATCATGCTCGGTTCGCCGTGTGATCAGGGGCCGTTGAGCAATCCGGATCAAGCGGTTTCGGTCGGTTTGCATTTGTACGTGGTCGATGTCGATCAATCGTTTCAACGCGCGCTGGATGCCGGGGCGACGGTGGTGTCGGAGGTCAAGGATCAGTTTTACGGCGATCGCAGCGGGACGTTAAAGGATCCCTATGGGCATCTGTGGTTTCTGGCTACGCGCAAGGAGGATTTGACTGAAGAACAGATCAGGCAGCGGGCGATGGAGATGTTTCAGCAGAGTTAAATTATTGGGTGTCTGGGCTGGCCCCTTCGCGAGCAGGCTCACTCCTACACTTGGAATGCATTTCAACTGTGGGAGCGAGCCTGCTCGCGATAGCGCCGGCAAAGGCAACTCAAAACTCCCTGAACACAGTTCATGAACCTGCTCACCACGCTTTAGCTCTTGCCACACACTCCGGACGATTTCAGGATGCATCCAACAAGAACCCTGAAAGAAGGACCAGCCCGATGTTTGCCGGATTTTGCAAAGACCAGCGTCACGTCAACGGCGTCGACATTGCTTACCGCATCGGTGGCAGCGGCCCGGGATTGTTGCTGTTGCATGGCCACCCGCAGACCCATGTGATCTGGCACAAGATCGCCGAATCCCTGGCCGAGCATTTCACCGTGGTCGCCGCCGACTTGCGCGGGTACGGCGACAGCGGCCGTCCGCCTGCGGATGACGCGCACAGCAATTATTCGAAACGGCAAATGGCTCGCGACAATGTCCAGTTGATGCAGTCGCTGGGTTTGGCGCAGTTCTCGATCCTCGCTCACGACCGTGGCGCACGGGTCGCTCATCGTCTGGCGCTCGACCACGCCGAAGCTGTGCAACGCATGATGCTGCTGGACATCGCGCCGACTCTGTCGATGTATGCGCAAACCAACGAAGCCTTCGCCCGCGCGTATTGGCACTGGTTCTTCCTGATCCGCCCGGCGCCACTGCCGGAAACCCTGATCGAAGCCGATCCCGAAGGCTATCTGCGCAGTGTCATGGGCAGTCGCAGCGCCGGGTTCAAGCCGTTCACCGATGAGGCGTTTGGCGAATACCTGCGCTGCCTGCAACTACCGGGCAGTGCGCGCGGCCTCTGCGAGGATTACCGCGCCAGCGCCAGCATCGACCTGGAGCATGATCGCGCCGACATTGCCGCCGGGCATCGGCTGAATCTGCCGTTGCGTGTGCTCTGGGGGGCAGAAGGCACCGTCGGGCGTTGCTTCGATCCGCTCAAGGAATGGCAACAGGTAGCCGCCAATGTCAGCGGTAAAGCCTTGCCCGCCGGCCATTACATCGCCGAAGAAGTCCCCGAATTGCTGCTGGCCGAAGCGCTGGCGTTTCTGCGCTGAGCCGCGCCTGCACAGCACGGTGCTATGCTGGCGGCTCGTCCCGCCAGTGCCCGTTCAGACATGTCCCGGAATAACGACGCCTTGCCCCTGCCCGAAGACCTGCGTGTGTTGCTCACGGTGATTCGCAAGAACGGCTTCGCGGCCGCGGCGGATGAATTAGGGCTGTCGCCGGCCTATGTCAGCAAACGCATCCAGATTCTCGAAAGCACTCTCGGCACGCGTCTGCTGCACCGCACCAGCCGTCGCGTGTCCCTGACCGAGGACGGCGAGCGCGTGCAACGTTGGGCGCTGCGCATTCTCGATGACTTTCAGCAATTGCACGACGAATTGTCCGACGCCCACGCCAGTCCGCGTGGGCGTCTGCATATCTGCAGCAGCTTCGGCTTCGGCCGCAATCACGTGGCGCCAGCGGTGTCGCTCTTGGCGGAAAGCTATCCGCAGCTGGAGATTCGTCTCGACCTGTTTGACCGGGTGGTGGATATCATCGACGAAGGCTTCGATCTGGAGATTCGCGTGGGCGATGACCTTCCCGGCCAGCACATTGGCCGCAGTCTGGTCAGTAATCGCCGCGTGCTGTGCGCCGCCCCCGCCTACCTGCAACGCCGCGGAACACCGCAGATCCTCGAAGACCTGCAAGCCCATGACTGCCTGGTGATCAAGGAACGCGACAACGCTTTCGGCATCTGGAATCTGGAGGGCGACAATGGTGAAGAAACCGTGCGGGTCAGCGGACCGTTGTCCTCGAACAACGGCGAGATTGTCCTGCAATGGGCACTGGATGGGCGTGGAATCTTGCTGCGTTCCCTATGGGACGTGAAACCGCTGCTGGAGCAAGGCCGCCTGGTGCAGGTGCTCGATGCTTACAGCCAGAGCGCCAACGTCTGGGCGTTGTACCCGACGCGTCTGGCGCATTCGGGGAAGTTGCGCGCGTGTGTGGAGTTTTTGCAGGAGCATTTCAAAGGTCTGTCACTGTAACTGCAAACACCACAGAACCTCTGTAGGAGTGAGCCTGCTCGCGATAGCGGTGTGTCAGACAGAGCAATTCCGACAGATACACCGCTATCGCGAGCAGGCTCACTCCTACAAAGGGATTAGTGGTGGGTCAGGAAAGCCACGGGTTGTTGGCCAGATGTTCGCGTTCGAACGCCTTGATCTGCTCGCTCCGCTGCAAGGTGCTGCCGATCGCATCCAGCCCCAACAGCAACGCGCTTTTGCGCAAGGTGTCGATCTGAAAATCCAGCACCGAGTCATCGGCCAGGCGGATCTGCTGCGCCTCAAGGTCAATGCTGATCCGCGCCGTTTCCGGCTGCCCGACGAGCCGGCCTATCCGCTGCACCTGCGCCTCTTCCAGAATGATCAACAACACGCCATTGCGCTGACAATTGTCATAGAAGATCCCGGCGAAACTGCTGCCGATCAGCGCGCGAATGCCCATTTGCTGCAACCCCCACACCGCATGTTCACGGCTGGAGCCGCAGCCAAAATTCGGCCCGACCACAAGAAAACTCGCGCCCTGCCACGCCGGTTGGTTGAGCACGAAATCGGGGTTGGGACGGCCATCGCGCAGAAAGCGCAGATCGAAAAACAACCCGCGATCCAGGCCTTGGCGATCGATGCCCTTGAGATATTGCTTGGGCATGATCACGTCGGTGTCGACATTGGCCGCCAGCAACGGCGCGGCCTGGCCGCTGACTTGCGTGAAGGCTTGCAGGCTCATGGGCGTTCTCCAAAATCGCGGACATCGGTGAGTCGGCCGCTGATCGCGGCGGCGGCGACCATCGCCGGGCTCATCAGGTGGGTGCGCGCGCCGGCGCCCTGACGACCTTCGAAATTGCGGTTGGTGCTGGAGGCGCAGCGGTCGCCGGGCGCGAGCACATCGTCGTTCATTGCCAGGCACATCGAGCAACCGGACTGACGCCATTCAAAACCGGCGTCGATAAAGATCTGCGCCAGCCCTTCCGCCTCCGCCTGGGCGCGGACTTCGCTGGAACCGGGCACGATCATCGCCCGCACGTGCCCGGCCACTTGCCGGCCGTCGACGATTCGGGCGGCGTCACGCAAATCTTCGATGCGCGCATTGGTGCACGAGCCGATAAAGGCGTGGCTGATGGCGATCTCGCTGAGCGCCATGCCCGCTTCGAGGCCCATGTAGTTCAGGGCGCGGCGCATGTCCTGACGCAGGATCGGATCGCTGATCGCTTGCGGGTCCGGTACGCGCGCGCCGATGGCGGCGGCCTGATCGGGGCTGGTACCCCAGGTGACCATCGGCTCGAGGACGCTGGCATCGAGATGAATTTCGCGATCAAACACCGCGCCCGGATCACTGCGCAGTTCGCGCCACGTCTCCACGCCCCGCTCCCACAACGCCCCCGTAGGTGCACGCGGCTTGCCCTTGAGGTAGGCGAACACCTTTTCATCCGGCGCCATGAACGCTCCGCGCGCGCCGGCCTCGACCGCCATGTTGCAGATAGTCATGCGCGCCTCAACGCTCAAGGCATCGATGGTCGAGCCGCAGAATTCGATCGCGTAACCACTGGCCCCGGAAGCGCCGATCCGGCCAATGAGCGCCATGATTACGTCTTTGGAGGTCAGGCCCGGCGGCAGTGCGCCATCGATGGTCACGCGCAGGGTTTTCAGGCGTTTGTAGATCAAGGTCTGCGACGCCAACAGGTGTTCGATCTCGGAGGTGCCAATGCCAAAACCGAACGCACCGAGCGCGCCGTAGGTGGTGGTATGGCTGTCGCCAGCGGCAATCACCATGCCCGGCAGAATGAAGCCCTGCTCCGGGGCGATCACATGTTCGATGCCCTGGCGCTTGTCGAGGATGTCGAGCAATTCGATGCCGAAGTCCCGGCAGTTTTCCGCCAGATACGACACTTGCCGCGCGCCCCCGGCGTCGGGCATGGCGGCAACGCGCAGCGGTGCGGTCGGGTTGACGTGATCGACCACTGCCAGCGCCGTGCCCGGCCGCCACACTTCGCGCCCGGCAGCGCGCAAACCACTGAAGGCCTGCGGGCTGGTGTATTCGTTGATCACCTGGCGATCGATATACAACAGGACATGGCCCTGATCGTCGAGGTCGCACACCGTGTGCGAATCGATGTGTTTGGCGTAGAGGGTTCTGGCAGTCATCACGGGGCGCTCATTGAGGAATCCGGTGATACCCATCATAGGGAGCACACACGGGCCATCAATTGGCAGAGAGTGATGGCGTCGTTCATGAAGCGTGTTCAATCCCGACACTCCCACAGGGATTTTTTTCATGCATCAGGCGAAACGCGAAACATTTTCTTTCATATCGTTTATCGGGATTTGCCGCGCTCGTCCGTCTTATATAGATGCGGGCCGGCCGCGTAGGCAAAAGCCACGGCCGGGCCTTCCAGGGAAACAGCGCTGCGAAGCCCGTAGTCATGCCCCTTTCACCGGAAAACAAGACGCACAACCATGTCGAAGAAATCCCGTTCCAAACTGTGGTTCCTGGTGCATAGCTGGCTGGCCTTGCCGATCTGGTTCTTTGTCCTGATCGTCTGCGTCACCGGCACGCTGGCGGTGGTCAGCCAGGAAATCGTCTGGCTGGCCAACCCGCAGATGCGCGCCAGCCAGCCGGCGGACGATGCGCCACGGCTCAGCTACGACCAGATCCTCGCCGCCATCAAGCAAGCCGAACCGCAAACCGTGGTGCAGCGCATCAGTCGGCCCGACGAGTCGCATTTTGCCCTCGACGTCGACGTCAGCTACCCCGACGGGCGTTCGCAGACCGTTTACGTCAACCCCTACACCGGAGTCATTCAGGGCAGCGCGCCGGACTTCAACTTCAAGGCCTTCACCCGTGCGCTGCATGGCTGGTGGCTGGTGCCGTTCACCAACGGCTACAGCTGGGGCTGGTATCTGGTGTCGTTTCTCGGTTTGCCGCTGCTGGCTTCGCTGATCACCGGGCTGGTGGTCTATAAACGCTTCTGGAAAGGCTTCTTCAGCCCGACCCTGCGTATTCGCCACGGTGCGCGGATCTTCTGGGGCGACTTCCACCGCCTCAGCGGCATCTGGTCGATCTGGTTCATCGCGGTGATCTCCATCACCGGCATCTGGTTCCTGATCGAAGCGCTGCTGTTCGACAACCATATTTCCATTTCCAGCGAGCCGATCATTCCGGCGATGGCCCGCGAAGCGGTGCCGGTCTCTGCCGATGGCACGCCGCCGCCGCGCATCAGCCTGGACCGCGCGATTGAAGTCGCGCAGCAGAAAATTCCCGGCCTGGAAGTCAGCTTCGTCAGCCTGCCGGGCAATGCCTACAGCCATATGAACCTCGGTGGCCGTGGCTGGTATCCGTTGATGTTCCAGTCCGCCACGCTCAACCCGTTCAACGGTGATCTGGCCGCTTCGCGACTGTTGTCCGATCGCACTGCGCTGGAGTTCGTCACCGAATCCATGCGCCCCCTGCACACCGGCGACTTCGGCGGTTTGTGGATCAAGCTGATCTGGTTCTTCTTCGGTCTGGTGCTGAGCATGATGGTGCTCAGCGGCCTGTTGATCTGGACCAAACGCACCGCACTGGCCACCGCCAACGCGCTCAAGCGTGAATCGAAGAAAACCCGCATGACGGCGCAACCGGCCATCAATCGTGAACCTGCGGAGGTCAACCCGTGAGCAAGTCCATCGCCGCACCGCAACCTTCGCGCCTGAGCCGGCTCTGGCATAAATGGCGCTTCCACATCAACGTTCTGCTGTTGCTGATTCCGCTGGGTTTCATGCCCAAATACTTTGCCGACGCCGCGCTGTTTCGCGGCGATATCGGTCTGGGTGAGCGCGAAGTCGGCGAAGTCGCCGTCGGCCCGTGGAGCCTGCGTCTGGCCGAACTGCGCAACGAAGCGCCACGCCTGGAAGGCCCGGCCGGCTACATGAAAGGTTTCAACGCTGCGCTCTGCGATGCCTGCATCGACCAGGTCAAGGCGACCTACCTGCGGATCGGCAAACCGCGCAGCCTGCGCGCAGCCGGCGCGCTGTTCTTCGGCACGCCTTACCGCATGGGCGCGCAATTGCCAGTGCCGGAAAAAACCAAAGCCGATGCCGAACTGTGGATCACCATGGAAGGCTGGGACGGCAGCATGCACCAGGCCTCTATTCCCCTGAGCCAGGCCTCGCCCGCCACCCTCGCCTGGCTGAACAAACAAGGAGCCCGACCATGACTCGCTTTCAACGTGCTTCGCGCCTGCACTTCAGCGCCGCGGTGCTGGTACTGAGCGCCGCTTTCAGCAGCAGCGCGCTGGCGCATAACCCGATGTGCGAATGCAAAGCCATCGACGCCGAACAGATCAAATGCACGGGCGGTTTTTCCGACGGCAGCGGCGCCCCAGGGGTGACCCTCGATGTGGTCGGTTACGACGAAACGATCCTGGTGCCGGGCAAGCTCGGCGCCGACTCGACCCTGACCTTCAAAAAGCCCGGCGCCGAATTCTACGTACTGTTCGACGCCGGTCCCGGCCATGTGGTCGAAATCGATCAAGCGGATATCGAGGCCCCATGAGTACGCCAACCACGCAAATCGTACGCCCGGCCGGCGCCGGCCACGAAACCCTGAATGTCTTGCTGCTGTGCCTGTTGATTCTGGCGGTCGCCGCTTCCGTGGTGGCCTGGCGCGGGGTGTCCCATGAGCCGGAGCCGGTGGCCAGCAATCAGCTGGACGCCCGCCGCGACCTCACCGCGTCCGAGCAAGGCATCTATGCCGACCTGCGCGTGACCCTCGATGAAATCCGTCTGCTGCGTGAAGAACAGCAAGCGCTGCCGACGCCGCAAACTCTGGCCGACGAAGGGTTTGCGCCGTTTGCCCGCGATGCCAGTTCGATCAGCCGTGGCGGGCATGCCTGGCAACTGCTCGGCGACACCGCGTACGTCGGTCACAGCCAGTCGAGCAGCGTCGCCGGTTCTTTCCTGATGCGCCTGAGCGGCGATGACCAGGCGGCGCCGGACATCTGGCTCAACCGTGGCGCTGCGCTGCAAACGCCGACCGAACTGTCCGACGCGGCCCTCGCCGCCGCTGGCTGGAAACAGATTGTCGCGCAATACGATGCCGGGGTAACCCGCGAACATCGCCATTGATGCCTCGCCCATTTTCGAGAGAAGACTGCTTGCCCATGTCCATTCCATTACCTCGCCGTCCGTTGCTGCGCTCGTTTCTGCTCGGCCTCTGCGCCTGCCTGCTCAGCCCGCTGGTCAGCGCCGATCAGGCCAAGCGTCTGCGCATCGGCATCACCCTGCACCCGTATTACAGCTATGTGGCGAACATCGTCGGCGACAAGGCCGAAGTGGTGCCGCTGATTCCCGCCGGTTTCAACCCGCACGCCTACGAGCCGCGCGCCGAGGACATCAAGCGCATCAGCGGGCTGGACGTGATCGTGCTCAACGGCGTCGGCCATGACGACTTCGCCGACCGCATGATCGCCGCCAGCGAAACGCCGAACATCAAGACCATCGAAGCCAACGAAAACGTACCGCTGCTGGCGGCCACCGGGGTGGCCGCGCGCGGTGCCGGCAAGGTGGTCAATCCGCACACATTCCTGTCGATCAGCGCGTCCATCGCCCAGGTCAACAACATCGCCCGCGAACTGGGCAAACTCGACCCGGACAACGCCAAGACCTATACCCAGAACGCCCGCGCCTATGGCAAACGCCTGCGACAGATGCGCGCCGATGCTCTGGCGAAACTGACCCAGGCGCCCAACGCCGAATTGCGCGTCGCCACCGTTCACGCGGCTTACGACTATTTGCTCCGCGAGTTCGGCCTGGAAGTCACCGCGGTGGTCGAACCGGCCCACGGCATCGAGCCAAGCCCGAGTCAGCTGAAAAAGACCATCGACCAACTGCGTGAACTGGACGTGAAAGTGATCTTCTCGGAGATGGATTTCCCGTCCACTTACGTCGACACCATTCAGCGTGAGTCCGGGGTGAAGCTGTATCCGCTGTCGCACATTTCCTACGGCGAATACACCGCCGACAAATACGAAAAGGAAATGACCGGCAACCTCAACACCGTGGTGCGGGCGATTCAGGAGTCTGGCGCATGACTTCCAGGGAAACGATCTCCAATCCACTTGAGGCCCCTGTGGGAGCGAGCCTGCTCGCGAAAGCGCCGGGCCAGCCGACATCTGTGGTGAATGACACGCCGCATTCGCGAGCAGGCTCGCTCCCACAAGGGGCAACCGGGCCGACTCTGGATTTTGCGGAAGTCTCACTGACGCTGGGCCGCACGACCATTCTCGACAAGGTCACTTTCGAGGTGCAGCCCGGCAGCGTGCATGCGCTGGTCGGTCCGAACGGCGGCGGCAAGAGTTCGCTGATCAAGACCTTGCTCGGGCAGATGCCCCATCAGGGCCAGCTCAGTCTGCAGTGGCCCGGCGCGCCCGGCACCATCGGTTACGTACCGCAGGCGCTGGAGTTCGATCGTGGTTTGCCGATGACGGTCGACGATTTCATGGCGGCGATGTGTCAGCGCCGCCCGGCGTTTCTCGGTTTGAGCAAGCGCTACGCCGCCGCCATCGGTGAGGCGCTGGAGCGCGTCGGCATGCAGGACAAGCGCAAGCGGCGCATGGGCGCACTGTCCGGTGGCGAACGCCAGCGGGTGTTGCTCGCGCAAGGGCTGATTCCGGCGCCGCAACTTTTGGTGCTGGATGAACCGATGTCAGCCCTCGATGAGGCCGGGATCCAAGTGTTCGAACGCCTGCTCGGCGACTGGCGCGCGGCGGGCATCACGGTGCTGTGGATCGAGCATGATCTGGAAGCGGTCGGCCGCTTGGCCGATCAGGTCACCGGGCTCAACCGCCGTGTGCTGTTCGACGCCACGCCGCAACAGGCACTGACCCCGGAACGGCTGCTCGGTTTGTTTTCCACCCATCCGCGGAGTGCTGCCTGATGAGTTACGAAGCCTTTCGTTTGATGGTGCAGGGCTGGGCCTCTTCCGGTTACCTGCCGGAAGCGCTGGCCTACGGATTCGTGGTCAATGCGCTGCTCGCCGGCTTGCTGATCGGCCCGGTGCTCGGCGGCCTTGGCACGCTGGTGGTGGTCAAGCGCTTCGCGTTTTTCTCCGAAGCCGTCGGCCACGCGGCGCTGACCGGCGTGGCTATCGGCATTCTGCTCGGCGAACCTTACACCGGCCCCTATGGCGCGCTGTTCGGCTACTGCCTGCTGTTCGGCATCCTGCTCAATTATCTGCGCAACCGCACCGGGCTGGCGCCAGACACGTTGATCGGCGTGTTCCTCTCGGTGTCGCTGGCGCTGGGGGCGAGTCTGCTGCTGATTCTCGCCGGCAAGATCAACGTGCACATTCTCGAGAACGTGCTGTTCGGTTCGGTACTGACGGTCAACGGCAACGACATTGCCGTGTTGGCGATCGTCGGCTCGCTGGTCATGGCCCTGGCCTTGCCGCTGTACAACCGCATCATGCTCGCCAGTTTCAATCCGCAACTGGCGGCGGTGCGCGGCGTCGCGGTGAAGACGCTCGACTATCTGTTCGTGATTCTGGTGACCCTGATCACCGTGGCGGCAGTGAAGGTCATCGGCGCAATTCTGGTCGGTGCCTTGTTGGTGATTCCGGCCGCTGCCGCGCGCTTGCTCAGCCAATCGCTCAAGGGCTTTTTCTGGTGTTCGGTGCTGATCGCCACGGTCAGTACGCTGTGCGGGATTCTAGCGCCGATCGTGTTCGATCTGCCGATTCCGTCCGGCGCCGCGATCATTCTGGTCGCCGGCATCGCCTTCGCCCTCGCCGCCATTGCCCGCGGCGTTGTCCCCAGCCTGAAAGGGAATCTTGGATAAATGATCTTTTCATTGCGCAAACTGACCTTGGCCCTCGCCATGTGCGGCATGGTCAGCACCCCGTTGACGGCGGCCGACAGCGCCAAGCCGCTGCGGGTCCTGGCTTCGCTGCCGATTACCTATGGTCTGGGTGAGGTTCTGCTCAAGGGCACGGACGTCAGTCTTGAACGTGCAGCACCGGCGAACCTGCCGGGCAGCCGGCAGAGCGCCTACTTTACTGGGCGTGGCGCGCCGGCGTTGAGCAAACTGGCCAGCGATGCCGACGCGGTGATTGGCGTACGCTCGCTGTGGCCAGATGATCAGCTGTATCCGATCGCCCGGCGCAGCAATATCCGCATCGTCGAAGTCGACGCGGCGCGCCCGGTCGATGGCGCCCTGCCCGGCATTGCTGTGCAGCCGGAGCTCAAAGTCGACGGCCTCAACAGTCAGCCTTGGCTGGCCAGCAACAACATGGGGCGCATGGCCGATGTGATGGCCGCCGATCTGGTGCGCCTGGCACCGACCGCCAAAGCAAAAATCGAGGCGAATCTGGCGACGCTGAAGCAGCGTTTGCTCAAGCTCAGCGCCGACAGCGAGGCGCTCCTGGCCCGCGCCGACAACCTCAGCGTGATGAGTTTGAGCGATCACTTCGGTTATCTGATCGGCAGCCTCAATCTGGAGCTGATCGGTCAGGATGCCCGGCCTGACGCAGAATGGACGGCTGAGGATCTGAAGAAACTCACGGCGACCCTCAAGGACAACGACGTCGCCGTGGTGCTGCACCATCGTCAGCCATCGGAAGCGCTGGCAGCAGCGATTACCGAGTCGGGCAGCCGCTTGCTGGTATTGAGCACTGATGCGGTTGACCCGGTGGCGGAACTGGAAGGCAATGTGGATGCGCTGATCAAAGGGTTGAGCGGAGCGTAACTTCAGTCGGACCGGGTTATCGTTCATCGCCAGCAGACTGGCTCCCACAGGGTTTGTGCACGATACAGATCCAATGTGGGAGCGAGCCTGCTCGCGAAGAGGCCAGCCCGGCCAACGCAGATCCAAGGCAATAAAAAAAACCCGCTGACTATCTCCAGTCCAGCGGGTTTCTTTTGCCCGGGGGCTTATTGGGCAGCGGCTTGGGCATCCATCTTCTGGCGCAGGCTCAGCGGGCGCATGTCGGTCCAGACTTCCTCGATGTAGGCCAGGCATTCCTTCTTCAGGCCGCTCTTGCCCACGGTTCGCCAGCCTTCCGGCACGGCTTTGTAATCCGGCCAGATCGAATATTGCTCTTCGTGGTTGACCACGACTTGAAAGAGGATGTCCTCGCGGTCGAATACTGACGTCATGCTGCTTCTCCATCGCTGTAAGGGTGGGCCGCACGCGCGGTGCAGCCGGGTATGTAGAAAGAACGTTCGGCGCGGCGAAAAATTTACAGCGCCGTCATCGCCGCGGCCAAAGCGCGGCCGAAGATTTCGGCGACGCGGTCGATCTCGGCGGCAGTGATCACCAACGGCGGCAAAAAACGCACTACCGCACCATGCCGCCCGCCCAGCTCGAGAATCAGTCCACGCTTGAGGCATTCGCGCTGCACCAACGGCGCCAGACGGGCAAATGCCGGTGGATGGCCAAGGGCATCCACTGCGCCGTTCGGGTCGACCAGTTCGACGCCGAGCATCAGGCCACGCCCGCGGATATCGCCCAGTTGCGGGAAGTCGCGTTGCAGGATGTGCAGGTGCTCGCTCAGCCGTGCGCCCATGGCGGCGGCGTGCTCGCAGACTTTGTGTTCGAGCAGATAGCGCATCACCGCCGAACCGGCTGCCATGGCCATCTGATTGCCGCGAAAGGTGCCGGCGTGAGCGCCCGGCTGCCAGGTGTCGAGCCAGTCGCGATAGACCACCACCGCCAGCGGCAGGCTGCCGCCAATGGCTTTGGACAGCACCACCACATCCGGAATGATGCCGGCGTGCTCGAAGGCAAACATTTTGCCGGTGCGGGCGAAACCACTCTGGATCTCGTCAACGATCAACGCCACCCCAGCCTGCTCGGTGATCCGCCGCAGGCCGCGCAACCACTCGACATCCGCCGGAATAACGCCGCCCTCGCCCTGCACCGCTTCAACGATGACCGCAGCGGGCAATTGCACGCCGGCTTCGGGGTCGTTGAGCAGGTTTTCCAGATAACTCAGGTTGGCTTTGACTCCCGCCGCACCGCCGAGGCCGAACGGACAACGGTAGTCATACGGGAATGGCATGAACTGCACGCCGGCACTGAGCAAGGCGCCCAGCGGTTTTTTCGGGCCCAGGCTGCCCATCAGGCTCAGCGCGCCCTGGCTCATGCCGTGATAACCGCCGGAAAATGACAGCACCGTGCTGCGCCCCGTGGCCGTGCGCACCAGTTTCAGCGCGGCTTCCACCGCGTCGGTGCCGGTCGGGCCGCAGAACTGGATTTTCGCTTCGGCCGCGAAAGTGGGCGGCAGCAGACCGAACAGGTCCTGCACGAATTGATCCTTGACCGGCGTGGTCAGGTCGAGGGTATGCAATGGCAGTTCATCGGCCAGCACCTGCTGGATCGCCTCGATCACCACCGGATGATTGTGCCCCAGCGCCAGCGTACCGGCGCCGGCCAGACAGTCGATGAAGCGGCGCCCCTCGACGTCTTCGACATACAGGCCCCTGGCGCGCTTGAGCGCCAGCGGAATGCGTCGTGGATAACTGCGCGCATTGGACTCCTGTTGCGCCTGGCGCGCGAGCAATGGCGATTCGTCGAACTGGTACAACGTTTCGGCAGGCGCCGGGGCAACCCGCGCCGACGATTCTTCGATAAGGCTGGTGGCGACTGACATTTCTCGACCCCTTGATTGGCAATGCATAGCGACCCGAAACAGCACACCGGACAGGTGCGCATTCCGGTCACGGGGCGCACTGGCAGGTTTTCCTGTTCTGGAAACGCTTAAGGGCGTCGAGGATTTAGCCCTTGTTCAAGTCGCCAGACCGACGACACCAACGGTTTGCACATCGGCTGCACCTGCAAGCCATGGCATTGACGAGGTGCGGTGGCCACGCGATAGCCCAGATGACGATAAAACGCCTGACCCGTACGCGTACTGTTGAGCTGGGCGTGAAACACCCCGTGAACTCGCAGCCAGCCTTCCAGATCCGTCATCAACGCCCGTCCGACACCACGGCGAAAGGACTCCGGCTGAACGTGACACAGCACAATCTCGCCGCCGCTGCCCGCCATGCCGACGCCAACCGGCTTGTCGCACAGCAATGCAATGCACAGGTAAAACTGCGGGTCGGCGAACCGGGCACTGATGAAGTCGGTGGATTGCAGGCCGACCCAGCGGCTGACCAGTGACGCATCGTTGCGGTGATCGAGCGCACAGCCAAAGCGGATCGAACGTTCGATGATGCGGCTGATAATGCCGGCGTCGGCCAGTCTGGCCGGGCTGATGCAGATGGGCGCTTCCATGGCGCAGTTCCCTCAATCCATTGAGTCAAAGCTGCGATGACCTTACGCCCAGCCCGAGCGGATAGCGAACGCCGAGAAGTTACATTTGATGTGTCCCTGCGGGAGCGAGCCTGCTCGCGAAGACGGCACAACAGACAGCATCGATGTGGCTGTAAAACCGCTTTCGCGAGCAGGCTCGCTCCTACAGGGATTTGTGCAGGGTTCAGATGCGTTGCAACGGCATGGTCAGTTCAACACGCAACCCATCGGCGCGGCTGTCGAAATGCAGCGCACAATCGCAGCGCTGGACAATCGCCTGCACGATCGCCAGACCGAGGCCGCATCCGGTGCTCTGGCCGTTGCGCCAGAAGCGTTGGGTCAGGTGTTGCAGATCATCCGCGGCAATGCCCGGACCATGGTCGCGCACGACAAATCGCACGCGGTTGCCGAGGGTGATCAGGCTCAGCTCGACCCTGCAGTCCTCAGCGGTATGGCGCAGAGCGTTGTCGAGCAGATTACGCAGCGCGGCAATTGCCAGCACGGCGGGCATCGACAGCGGTGCTGTCGACAGATCCTGCGGCAGTTGCAGCTCAATGCGCGTGCGCTCACCGCCGGTGGCGTCCTGAATCGCCAGACGTGCGACTTGTTCGGCGCTGCACTGCGAGCCGTCGTCGAACGACAGGCTGCCCTCGACCCGCGCCAGCAACAACAATTGCTCAAGGGTGCGATGCAGGCGATCCGCGCCCTCCTCGGCCCGCGCCAATGACTGATCGCGGGCGCTGCCGTCGGTCATCCGCGCAACCTGCAGGTGGGTCTTGATCGCGGTCAACGGGCTGCGCAGTTCATGGGCGGCGTCGCCGGTCAGGCGTCGTTCACGTTCGATGGTTTTGCCGATGCGCTGGAACAACTGGTTCTGGGTTTCCAGCAACGGTTTCAATTCGCTGGGAAAGGTCTGGATCTGCAACGGCTCAAGTGAATCGGCGTTGCGCCGCATCAGCGCTTCACGCAGACGATTGAGCGGCGCCAGGCCTTGGCCAATGCCGAGCCACAACAGGCACAGACAACCGAGCAGCGCCACGCCCACCGGCACCGACGCCGCCAGCAGGATCGACATGTTCAGCGCCTCGCGCTCGATCTGCCGATCCGCTGTGGTAATCCGCACATCGCCTCGTGCCAGGGTAAAGCTGCGCCACGGCGCGCCGTCGATCATCTGATCGTGAAAGCCCATTTTCTCGGCTTCCAGCGCCTGTTCGGGATTGTTATGACTGCGGGCGAGAATTTCCCCGCGCAAGGAACTGACCTGACAGGCCATGCCGCCGGGGATATTCAGTTGTTCGGCACTGAAATGCGTGCCCTCGCCTTTGCTCGGCAGCGTCGGCAATTGCTCGAGCAGGCCGGCGACCATGCGCGCCGAAGCGACCAGACGCTGGTCGAGGGAAAACATCATCTGGTTGCGCAGATCACTGAGCATCCATGCCGCTGCCAACGCCCAGATCAGCGCAAACGCAGCGCCCAGGGTCAGGCTCAGGCGCAATCGCAGACTCATCACTTGCCTTGCTCTCCACCGTCGGCCGGGCCGAGGCGATATCCCAGACCGCGCACGGTTTCGACGATGCCCTTGCCCAGTTTGCTGCGCAAATGGTGGATGTGCACGTTCAGCGCGTTGCTTTCCAGTTCATCGTTGAAACCGTAAACGCTGTCCTTCAATTGCTCGGTGGACAGCACCCGGCCACGATTGTGCAACAAGGCCTGTAACAGTGATTGCTCGCGCCGCGACAAGTCGACCGGTTGCCCGGCCAGGGTGGTTTCGCGGCTGCTTGGGTCGTAGGTCAGCGCACCGTGTTCGATGAGATTGACGCTGCGCCCGGCAACCCGACGCAACAGGGTTTGCAAGCGTGCGAACAACTCACGCAGATCAAAGGGCTTGAGCAGGTAATCGTCGGCCCCGGCCTGCAGGCCGTCGACGCGGTCGGTCACAGAATCGCGTGCGGTCAGAATCAGCACCGGAATTTCCAGCCCGCCCTGACGCAATTGCTGAAGTAACTTGAGGCCGTCTTCGTCGGGCAGGCCGAGGTCGAGCACCATCACGTCGAACTCGGCGACCTTGAGCATCGCCCGCGCTTTCGATGCGGTGTTGACGTGCTCGACCGTCAAACCCTGAGCCGTGAGACCGGCAACGATGCCGCTGGCAATCAGCTCGTCGTCTTCGCAAACCAGTACGTGCATGGGCGCTCCGAAAATAAAAAAGCGAGTGAAGCAGGCGAGGATTAAGCGGCAATTATGGCCGTCAGCAGCATTGACGGGAAGCCGAACCTGGGGAAAGGCAAATCGGGCCGGAAACTTTCTTAAATATGTACACCGATACAGAAACACTTTGCGCCTGTTTCGCCAAACAGCGCTGTTTTAGCCTTGCGCTGAAGTTGCAACCCACTGTTAAAAGGACTTATTACACATGCCTCAACTAAAAAACTTCGTCGCCATCGACTGGCGCGCCGGCCCGGATCGCATTTATTTCTTTTTCAAAGACAGCGAGACCTATTCTCGCTTCGATCTGGGAAACAACAAGGTCCCCGACTACTACCCCGCCCCTACATCGGGCAACTGGGATAAATTCGACCCGTTCGTCAAAGACCTGCGCTTCGGTCTTACCACCACGTCAATCGGCTTCAACGCCCCGGGCGACGAAGACATCGCCTGGTTATTCCATTATCAGGGCTCGACGCCCATGGTCTGCAAATACGACCAGGATAACGATGCGGTTGCCAGTTTTCAGAAAGTCGCCGATTCGATCTGGAAACCGATACTGCCGTACTTCGACCAGATCATTGCCGGCACCTGGTTCCAACTGACCGGGCAAGCGTTTCTGTTTCGCTTCATTCTCAATGACGGACATTATCTGTCGTTCAATTACAGAGCAAAAACCCTGACGCGCAAGCCGTTCGGCGAGTATCAACTCGGCGTGTTGAAACCCTACAAAGACCGAATCATTACCGCTGCGCAAAACGACCGGACGTTTGCCGACAGCTACTGGTACATCTTTCTGACCAATAACCAGTATCTGGTCTACAACATTCAGACTGATCGACTGGTGTCCGGCCCGCACACGATCAACGACGGCAACTGGCCCGGATTGCTGCGCGGTTGATTGGCCGAGCAAGAGAGAGCCTTGTACGATACGGGTTAATTATCGGTTAATCGCCGCCGCCCATTCTGCGCTCACTTGCACAGGGACAAGGCTCCTCCATGCGTCATTTTTTTCTGTTGTTCGCTCTCTTGATCTCGGGCCTGGCCCAGGCAGGAAACAATCCATTCGATACCAAACCCGAGTTTCTGCCGGTCGACAAAGCCTTTGTGCTGACATCCGAACGTCTTGAATCCGGTGAAACCCAGCTGTTCTGGCAGATCAGCGACGGCTATTACCTGTATCAGAAACGGTTGAAGTTCGATGGTCTCACCGCCGATCAGCAGCCGAAGCTGCCTGAAGGGGAATCGCACAGCGACGAGTTCTTCGGCGAGCAACCGGTCTACCGTCAGGGTCTGGAAGTGAAAATCCCGGCATCCGCCAGCGGCCAGATCAAGGTCAGCTATCAAGGCTGCGCCGATGCCGGCCTATGTTATCCACCGCAAACCCGGGTCATTGATCTGGGCGGCAAGGCGACCGTTGCGCCGGGCGCGCAAGCACCGGATCAGGCCTTGGCCAGCAGCCTGCAACAACGGGCGTTGGGCTGGAGTTTATTGGTGTTCTTCGGCCTCGGTCTGCTGCTGGCCTTCACGCCGTGCACGTTGCCAATGTTGCCGATTCTGGCTGGGATGGTGGTCGGCAGCGGCGCCACGCCGCGTCGAGGCTTTGCTCTGGCCGGCAGCTATGTGATTTGCATGGCACTGGTCTATGCCGCAATGGGCGTGATTGCCGCGCTGCTCGGTGCGAACCTGCAGGCGTGGTTGCAAAACCCTTGGCTGCTCGGCACGTTTGCGGCGATTTTCGTGATATTGGCCCTGCCGATGTTCGGCTTTTTCGAACTGCAACTGCCGGTGGCCCTGCGTGATCGCCTCGAACACGCCTCGCGCAGTCGCAGCGGTGGCAGCCTGATCGGCGCCGGGGTGCTCGGAGCGTTGTCCGGTCTGCTGGTCGGCCCATGCATGACCGCTCCGCTGGCCGGCGCCTTGCTGTATATCGCGCAGACCGGCAATGCCCTGCACGGCGGCTTGATTCTGTTCTCGCTGGGCATCGGTATCGGTGTGCCATTGCTGTTGCTGGTGACCGTGGGCAACCGCTTCCTGCCCAAACCCGGCGCGTGGATGAACCTGCTCAAAGGCGTGTTCGGCTTCCTCTTCCTGGCCACCGCGTTGCTGATGCTGCGCCCGGTCCTCGATGCCTCGTTGTGGCTGGGCCTTTGCGGTGCATTGCTGTTGATCGCCGCATTCTGCGCCTGGAAACAGTCCGAAGGTTTCGGCCGCGTCGCGCAAGTGTTTGGTGCCACTTCGCTGCTGCTCGGGTTGTGGGGCAGCCTGCTGGTGATTGGCGCGGCCGGCGGCAGCGACGACCCGTATCAACCGTTGCAGGTCTACAGCGCTGGCCGTGCCGGTTCAGTAGCGCCAGCCGGGCATGAGGCGTTCACCACGATAAAGGACCCGGCGGCGCTGCAACGTGAACTCGACGCGGCTAAAGCGCAGGGCCAGTGGGTGTTGCTCGACTACTACGCCGACTGGTGCGTGTCGTGCAAGGTCATGGAGAAGCAGGTGTTCGGCAAGGCCAATGTCATGCAGGCGTTGAATGATGTGCGCCTGCTGCGCCTGGATGTCACCACTGACAATGCCGCCAGCCGTGAATTGCTCAGCCGTTACAAAGTGCCGGGGCCACCGAGTTTCGTCTGGATCGGCACCGACGGTGAAGAACGTCGCAGCCAGCGGATTACCGGCGAAGTCGATGCCGACACCTTCCTGCAACGCTGGAACGCCACCCGAGACGCCAATTAATGCTGACCTTCACCCTCGGCACCTTTGCCATCGCGCTCAACCATTTGCTGCTGATCAGTGCCCTGGCGCTGGCGACTTTTGTCGGCTGGCGGGTGGCCAAGCGCGGTGGCGATAACCCCGAGTCGGCACTGTTCAGCCTGTTTCTGCTGGGCATGCTCGCCGCGCGGGTGGCCTTTGTCACGCTGTACTGGTCGCACTATCGCGCGGACCCGTGGCAGATCATCGACCTGCGTGACGGCGGTTTTCTCGCCTGGCCGGGGGTGATCGTGCTGTTGCTGGCGGCGCTGTATCGCGGCTGGCGCCGTCCCGGACTACGGCGTCCGCTGGGTTTCGGCGTGGCCAGTGGTGTGGCGTTCTGGCTGCTGGCCACGCTGTCGCTGAATATCTACGAACAAGGCACTCGTCTGCCGGACATCACCCTGCGCAACGCGGCCGGAGAAACCATCCAGCTCAGCGATTATCAGGGCGGGCCGCTGGTGATCAATCTCTGGGCGACCTGGTGCCCACCGTGCCGGCGTGAGATGCCGGTGCTGGAAAACGCCCAGCAACAACGCCCGGACCTGACCTTCCTGTTCGTCAACCAGGCCGAAAGCATGCAAAGCGTGGCGACCTTCCTCGAAACCCAGGGCCTGAGCCTGAACAACGTACTGTTCGACCGCAGCGGTCGCCTCGGCCAGGCCGTGGGTTCGATGGCATTGCCGACTACGCTGTTCTATAGCCCCGACGGTCGCTTGCTGAGCAGCCACCTCGGTGAGTTGTCGAACGCCAGCCTGGCCCGCGCGCTGGAAAATTTCGACACGCCGATCGCCCATTCGAACCCGGCCACCGCACCGGCCACCTCTGCAAGGAAACTGCCATGCCCCGCCTCCGCCACCTGCTGACGCTGACCCTGAGCGGCGCCCTGCTGCACTTGCCGTCGGCGCAGGCTGCTGAAGAACTGCCCGCCGCGATCAAGCAGATCGAAGCCAAGGGCGCGAAGATCGTCGGCCAGTTCGATGCTCCCGACGGCCTGCGCGGTTATGCGGCGCAATACCAGAATCGCGGCATGGCGCTGTACCTGACGCCGGATGGCAAGCACGTGCTGCTGGGTAATCTGTACGACGCCGACGGCAAGGACCTGAGCAGCGAGCCGCTGCAAAAACTGGTCTATGCGCCGATGGCCAAGGAAGTCTGGGCCAAGTTCGAGGCCAGCAACTGGATTCAGGACGGCAACAAGGAGGCACCGCGCACGGTGTACCTGTTCAGCGATCCGAACTGCCCGTACTGCAACATGTTCTGGGAGCAGGCGCGGCCGTGGGTGAAAGCCGGCAAGGTGCAATTGCGCCACATCATGGTCGGTATCATCCGCGAAGACAGCCCGGGCAAATCGGCGGCGCTGCTGGCGGCGAAAGACCCGGCCAAGGCACTGGAAGATCACGAAAAGGCTGGCAAGGGCAGCTCGCTCAAAGCCTTGAAGGATATTCCGGTGGCGGTGCAGACCAAGCTGGCGGCGAACATGCAGTTGATGGAAGACCTTGAGTTGCAGGCGACACCGGCGATCTTCTACATGGATGACAAGGGTGAGCTGCAACAGCAGCAAGGGGCGCCGACGGCGGAGAAGCTGGTGAAGATTCTGGGGCCTAAATAACTTCAGATCCTTTGTCGTCTGAAACGGCCTCTTCGCGGGCAAGCCCGCTCCCACAGTGACCGAGGTGATCACAAATTTCGTGTACGTCACCAAATTCTGTGGGAGCGGGCTTGCCGCGATAAACGATGACTCGGTCTAAAGGTTGCGCTCGTTCAGGAAACTCAACAACGCCTCAGTGACAAACTGCGGATTCTCCAGATTGGAGATATGCCCCGCCTCCGGCACCAGCACGCATGGGCAGCCGATCAACTCAGCCATTTCCCGGGCTTCCGCCGGCGGCCGTGGCTTGTCCTGATCGCCGCACAACACTAACGTGGTTGCCGCATTCAACTCGCCCAGGCGTGGCAACAAGTCATTGCGACCAAAGGTGATGCGCCCCATCGGCACGATGCTGTCGCGCAGTCGATCGGCGGAATACGCCGCCAGTTTCGCGCGGAAATCCTGATACAGCGCCGACTGCGGATCGATGCCCGGTCGGAAGAAGATCGGCACGACGATATCGAGCAGTTGCCCGGAGATTTCGCCGCTGTCTTCGATCTGCTTGAACAGCGAGAAATAGTACTGGCGGGTCGGCTCGGGTTCGACGCCGACATAGGTGTCCATCAGCACCAGACCGTTGAGTCGTTGCGGCGCCGAAAGCGCCAGGCGCACGCCCCACATGCCGCCGACCGACAGGCCCACCAGCGTGACGCGGTCGATCTGCAGATGGTCGAGCAAGGCTTGCGCCTGACGGGCGATGTCATCCAGTGATGAGGTGCCTTGCGGCAACCGCCCCGACTCGCCATGGCCCCACAGGTCCAGCGCAATCACCCGATAATGCGGTGTCAGCGCAGCGATCTGCGGCGCCCACATGGCGTGATCCCACAAGTAACTGCCGGCCAGCAGCACCGCCGGGCCAGCGCCTTGATCGGTGTAATGCAGCGCTTGTCCGTCAACCGTGAAAAAAGGCATCGACCATCCCCCGCGAGAAAAAACAGAACCGGCAGACTGAGCTGCCGGTTGCTGATCGTCAACCTTGGAAATGTACAGTGATGTACCGGTTGATTTGTGTTGAATTTACTGACGCCATCGCTGGCAAGCCAGCTCCCACAGGGTTCAACGTCGTTCACAAGATTTGCGCACACCGCAAAAACTGTGGGAGCTGGCTTGCCAGCGAAGAGGCCGGCCCAGGCGCCGGAGAACTACAGCCCCTCCAGCTCCGCCATCAGATCATTGAGCCGATCAACCTTCTCTTCGGTGATCTCCCGCGCCGCCAGTCCATCAATGTATTCGGCCAGTTCCTCGACCGTGCTGCACTCGAACATCGCCCGCAGCGGCACGTCGCGTTGCAGGGTTTTCTGCACCCGCGAAGCAATCTGCGTGGCCAGCAACGAATGCCCGCCCAGCTCGAAAAAGTTGTCGCGTACACCGACCGTGTCGACCTTCAAAACCTCGGCCCAGATACCCGCCAGGGTCTGCTCCAGCTCATTGCGTGGCGCCAGATAGTCGTGGCTGTGCAACTGGCCGATCTCCAGCGCCGGCAAGGCTTTGCGATCAAGCTTGCCGTTGGCGTTGAGCGGCAGTTGATCGAGCCACAACCAATGCAGCGGCACCATGTATTCCGGCAGTTCGGCGCGCAGGCGCTGTTTAATTCGCTCCAGGCGTTCGTTCGGGTTCAGTGTGGAATCCGCTGCAACCAGATAACCCACCAGATGTTTGCCGTTAGCCCCCTCCTGCACACCGACCGCACCGTCGCGCACTTCCGGCTGTTCATGCAGGCGTGCTTCGATCTCGCCCAGCTCGATACGGTAACCGCGAATTTTCACCTGATGGTCAACGCGGCCGACATACTCCAGCACGCCATCGCTGCGCCGCCGCGCCAGATCTCCGGTGCGATACAGGCGCTCGCCCGGCGCACCGAACGGGTTCGGCACAAACACCGGCGCGGTGCGCAGCGGATCACTGACGTAACCGCGTCCGACGCCCGTCCCGGCGACGCACAATTCGCCCACCGCGCCCAGCGGCACCAACTCCAGCGCACCATCAAGCAGGTACAGCAAGTTGTTGTCGGTCGGCGTGCCGATCGGCAGATAGCTGCCGCGCGTCGATGCCATGTCGACACGGAAGAACGCCACATCGTCCGAGCACTCGGCCGGGCCATAGGCGTTGACTAGTCCAATGTCGGGGTAACGCAGCAGCCACTGTTGCGCCAGCTCCGGCGGCATCGCTTCGCCGGTTGGCAGCATCCAGCGCAGGCCATCCAGGCTCAGCCGCTCGGAAGCAAGCATGCCTTGAATCAGCGACGGCACACTTTCCAGCACGGTGATGCCCTGTGCTTGCACGTGCATCAGCAAACCCTGCGGATCGTGGGCGATGGTGTTCGGCACAATGTCGACCCGCGCGCCGAACAACGGCGCGGCGAGGAACTGCCAGACTGAAATGTCGAAGCTTTGCGAGGCGGTCTGCGCGATCACATCGGCTTCGCTCAGTTGCAGATACGGCACCTTGCTCAACTGGTTGTTGAGCATGCCGCGCTGCTCGACCATCACCCCTTTCGGCTGACCGGTGGAACCCGAGGTGTAGATCACGTAAGCGAGATTCTCCGGGCCGCTATAAAGACCCGGGTTCTCCACCGAGGTCGCCGCGGCCTGAATCTCTTCCCAGACCAACAGTCTTGGACGATGCGCGCAACCGCACTCATCGAGCAACGCTTGCGCCTGTTCGCGACAGGCCTGGCTGCAGACCAGCAGCGGCGTGCGGCTCAGTTCGACGATGCGTTGCAGGCGCTGGCCCGGCAGGCCCGGGTCCAGCGGCAGATAGCCGGCGCCGGACTTGAAGCTGCCGATGATCATGCCGAGCAGATCGAGATTGCGTTCACTCAGCAGCGCCACCGGTTGATCGAATGTCACCCCGGCGGCGATCAGTGCGTGACCGAGGCGGTTGGCGCGCTGGTTCAGCTCGGCATAGCTCAGCTGTTGATCGAGACAGCTCGCCGCGATGCGTTGCGGATGCACGGCAACCTGCGCTTCGAACAGCGCGACGTAACTCTGCTCCAGCGGATAATCCTGCGCACTCTGGTTGCAAGCGTGCAGCAGGAATTCCTGCTCCTGCACACCGAGCAGCGGCAGCTCGGCCATGTCGCCATGGAAACCTTCGACCAGCGCCAGCAGCAAACGCTTGAACTCAGCGAGCATGCGTTCAACCGTCGACTCGTCAAAATAGCGCTGGTCATACGAAAGGTGCAGACCGAGGTCATCGCCCGGGTAGCACACCGCCGTCAGCGGGAAATTGGTGTGGGTGCGGCCGGAATCCGAGGTCGCGTTGAGGCTCTGCGCCCGGTCCAGCACCGAGACTTCCACCGGGGCGTTTTCGAAGACGAACAGGCTGTCGAACAGCGGCTGGCCCTTGGGCAATTCGCTTTGTTCCTGGATGTTCACCAGCGGCAAATATTCGTACTCGCGCAACTGCATGTTGCAGTCGAGCAGCGCGCTCAGCCATTGCCGCACGCTGCAGCGCTCATCGTCCGCCGGCATCTGCACGCGCAGCGCGATGCTGTTGATGAACAGGCCCACCGTGCGTTGCATCTCTGGCATGTCCACCGGGCGCCCGGCCACGGTGACGCCAAACAGCACGTCGCGATCACCGCTGAGGCGACGCAAGACCAGCGCCCACGCCGCTTGCGCAAACGTGTTGATGGTCAGCTGATGCGCCTGCGCCAGTTCACGCAGCCGCGCGCCGTCCTCGATATCGAGGCGGGTGTAGCAGTCGCCAACGATCATCCCGCCGCTTTCGCCGGCATGTTCACGCAGGAACGGACGGTCGCTCGGGATCGGTGTGGTGCGCTCGAACCCTTGCAGATTCTGCTGCCACCACTGCCGCGCCTTGGCCAGGCTCTGGCGTTGCAGCCAGCCGATGTAATCGCGATAACGCGGCGGCGTGCTCAACTGCGCTTCGCGGCCTTCGCCGAGGGCGCTGTAGATCTCGAAGAAATCGTTCATCAGCAACGAGCGGCACCAGGCATCGATGAGGATGTGGTGGTTGCTCATCATGAACCAGTAACGCGCCGCACCGACCTTGATCAGACGCAGATGAAACGGCGCTTGAGCGAGCAGATCGAAACCGGCCTCGCGCTCGCGCTTCAGCAGCGCTTGCAGCTGCGGTTCCTGCTCGGCTTCGGCGATGGCGCTCCAGTCCAGATATTCGATCGGCGTGCGACCCGGCGTGTGGATCACTTGCAGCATGTCTGCGCCGACGTTCCAGCAGAACGATGCGCGCAACGCTTCATGGCGGGCGACCACCGCTTGCCAGGCCTGGGCGAAACGCTCGGGGTCGAGTTCGCTGTTGATGCGGTAGCGATCCTGCATGTAGTACAGACCGGTGCCCGGTTCGAGCAAGGTGTGCAGCAGCATGCCTTCCTGCATCGGCGTCAGCGGATAGACATCTTCGATGTGCGCGGCCGGCACCGGCAGCGCATCGAGTTGCGCCTGGGTCAGTTGCGCCAGCGGGAAGTCCGACGGCGTCAGGCCACCGGCCTCGTCTTGCAGGCAATGGGCAATCAGACTCTGCAGCTCAGCGAGGTAGGCATCGGCCAGATCAGCGATGGACTGTGCGTCATAACGCTCGGCGCTGAAGGTCCAGCGCAGCTGCAGTTCGCCGCCGTAGACCTGACTGTCGACACTCAACTCGTTGGGCAACGGCGCCTGCGGATCGTGGGCAGCACCGAGCGGCTCGTCGAGCGGACGGAACAGCGCATCGCTGGCGAAGCTCTGGTCGAACTGGCCGAGGTAGTTGAAGGTGATCGGCGCGATCGGCAGCGCGGTCATGCTCGCACGGCTGGCATCGTCGGCCAGATAACGCAGCACGCCGTAACCCAGGCCTTTGTGCGGCACCGCCCGCAACTGTTCCTTGATCGCCTTGATCGACGCGCCCTGCCCGGCGCTTTCTTCATTGGCGCACGGCGTCAGGCGCAGCGGGTAAGCGCTGGTGAACCAGCCGACCGTACGGGTCAGGTCGATCTCGTCGAACAGGGTTTCGCGGCCGTGGCCTTCCAGTTGAATCAGCGCCGATGCCTCGCCAGTCCAACGGCACAGCACACGGGCCAACGCGGTCAGCAGCAAGTCGTTAACCTGCGTGCGGTAAGCGCTCGGTGCCTGTTGTAGCAGCTGCCGGGTCCGCTCGGCATCGAGACGCACGCTGACGGTTTGCGCGTGACGATGCTGTCGCCCGCCCTGTGGATTCGCACAGGGCAGATCGATACTCGGGCCGGCCAGTTGGGACTGCCACCAACCGAGTTCCTCGCGCAGGGATTCGCTGCCGGCGTAGGCCTGCAGACGTGCGGCCCAATCCTTGAACGCGCTGGTCTTCGCCGGCAGCTGCAGCGGCTGCTCGGCGTCGAGCTGGCGATAGACCGTTTGCACATCGTCGAGCAACACACGCCACGAAACACCGTCGACCACCAAGTGATGAATCGCCATGAAAAGACGCTGCTGGCCTCGCGGGCCGTCGACCAGAACCGCCCTCACCAGCGGGCCTTGCGTCAGATCGAGGCTGCGCTGGGCCTCGGCGAACAGCGCTTGGCAAGCCTCCATCGACTCGACGCGGTGATGCCAGAAAAAATTCGCTGCGGACTGCGGTTCATGGCTGGCTTGCCACTGACCCTTGACCTCGGCGAAACGCAAACGCAACGCATCGTGGTGCTCGATCACCGCCAGCAGTGCTTGCCCGAGAATCTGCGGTTGCAACGCCATACTCGGCTCGAGCAGCAACGCCTGGTTCCAGTGCTGTCGCTGGGGAATGTCGCTGTCGAAGAACCAGTACTGAATCGGCGTCAGACGCGATTCACCGGTCACCAGACCCTGCTCGGCCGTCACCCGCTCGGTGCGGCTGGCGACTGCAGCGAGGCTGTGCACGGTCTGGTGCTGGAACAGATCCCGCGGACTGAAATGAATGCCCTGTTGACGCGCGCGGCTGACCACTTGAATCGATAGAATCGAGTCGCCGCCAAGTTCGAAGAAGTTGTCGTTAAGGCCGACCTGCTTTACGTTGAGCACATCGCACCAGATCTGCGCGAGGCTCTGCTCCAGCTCATTGCTCGGCGCCACATAGTCCTGACGGTTGAGTTCAGGGTCGGGCGCGGGCAAGGCGTGGCGGTCAAGTTTGCCGTTGGCGGTCAGCGGCATGCTCGCCAATAGAATCAGCTGGGTTGGCACCATGTAATCCGGCAGTTGTGCCTTGAGATGGGCCTTCAACGCTTCGCGCAGTTCGATTTGGCGGGCTTCGCTTTGCCCGGCGACTTCAGTCACCAGATAGCCGACCAGTTGCTTGCCGCTCGGCGCATCGAGTGCGAGTACTACCGCTTCGCGAATCGACTCGTGATCGAGCAGGCGGGTTTCGATTTCACCCAGTTCGATGCGGAAACCGCGAATTTTCACTTGATGATCGATACGTCCCAGATATTCCACCAGACCATCGGCACGCTGGCGCACCAGATCGCCGGTGCGGTACATGCGCCCGCCATCAGCGGCAAATGGATCAACGACAAAACGTTCCGCGCTGATTCCCGGACGATCGTGATAGGCCTGCGCCAGCCCCGCGCCACCGATGAACAGTTCACCGGTCGCACCTTGCGGCACCAGCGCCAGATCGGCGTCGAGAATGTACGCCACACGCGCGCCGATCACGCTGCCGATCGGCACGCTGCCAGCGCCCTCTTCCAGCACCTCCGGCGCCAGACTGGCCAGCGGCATGACCACGGTTTCGGTCGGGCCATAGGCATTGAAGAACAGCGCCGGTTTGAACGCCGCACGAATCCGTTGCAGGTGTTCACCGGTCAGCGCTTCGCCGCCAGTAATGATCATCCGCACCGGCAGGATTTGGTTTTGCGTGGCGAGGAACTGCGCCAACTGGCTGCCATAACTCGGGGTGAAACCGAGCACGTTGATCCGATGGTCACGGATCAAACCGCAGATTTCTTCCGCGTCCCACTGACCTTGCGCACGCAGCACCACGTGCGCGCCGCTGAGCAACGGCACCAGCAGCCGCTCGGTGGCGGCGTCGAAGTTGATCGAATAAAAGTGCAGTTCGCAGTCGTCGGAGCGCATGCCGAAACGTGCGATCACCGCTTGGCAGTGCATCGCAATTTCGCCGTGGGAAACCACCACGCCTTTCGGTTTGCCGGTCGAACCCGAGGTGTAGATCAGGTACGCCTGATGCTGCGGCAGACTGATCAACGGCAACTCGGTCATCGGGTAATCGGCCAGCGCCGCACTGTCGTCTTCCAGGCACCAGCGCACGACGCCGGGCGGCAGCTGGCCGAGGGCGGTGAACATTGCCCGATCACTGAGCAGCAGACCGATGCGGCTGTCTTCGATCATGTAGTGCAGACGGTCGAGCGGGTATTCCGTGTCGAGCGGCACATACGCGCCGCCGGCCTTGAGAATCGCCAGCAGGCCGATGACCATTTCCAGCGACCGCTCCAGCGCCAGACCAACCCGCACTTGCGGGCCGACGCCGCGCTCGCGCAGGGCCCAGGCCAGACGATTGGCGCGGGCATCGAGTTCGGCGTAGCTCAGCGTTTGCCCGGCAAAGGTCAGCGCCGGCGCATCCTGGCGCGCCAGTGCCTGTTCGGCGAACAGGTGGTGAATGCACTGGTCGAGACGGTGCGTGCCCGGCTCGATGCCGAGGCTGTCGAGCAAGTGTTGTTGCTCGGCTGGATCAAGCAACGGCAGTTCGCCGAGGCGTTGCTGCGGGTCGGCGATCAGTGCCCCAAGCAGGTTGCGCCAGTGCCCGGCCATGCGCGCAATGGTCGGTTCGTCGAACAGATCGGTGCTGTAGGTCAGGCAGCAACCGAGGCGCTGATCGAGGTCGGTGACCTCCAGGTTGAGATCGAATTTGGTCGCGCGGGCATCGTTGGCCAGGTACTCGACGGTCATCCCGGCCAGGCTGCGGCTCTGCTGGAATTCCCAGCGCTGCACGTTGCACATCACCTGGAACAACGGGTTATAGGCAGCGCTGCGCGGTGGCTGCAATGCCTCGACCAGATGATCGAAAGGAAGGTCCTGATGCGACTGACCTTCGATCACCGTGTGGCGTACCTGCTCGAACAGTTCGCCGACCGACATCGTGCCGTCGAGCTGGCAACGCAGCACCTGGGTATTGAGGAACGCCCCGATCAGCCCTTCGCTTTCCGGGCGGATGCGGTTGGCCACCGGCGCGCCGATGCGCAGATCGGTCTGACCGCTGTAGCGGTACAACAAGGTGGCGAGCGCAGCCGTCATGGTCATGAACAGGGTCAGACCGTGTTGCGCATTGAATGCCCGCACGCGCCCGGCGAGGTCGTCGCTGAGGTCAAAACGGAACAGTTCGCCCTGGTGGCTTTGTACCGCTGGTCGTGGACGATCGCCCGGCAGTTCCAGCAATGGATGTTCGCGGCCCAGGTGCGCGGTCCAGTAGTCGAGCTGACGCTGACGCTCGCCGGATTCCAGCCAGTGACGCTGCCAGACGCTGTAGTCCAGATACTGCACCGGCAAGGGCTCCAGCGGCGATTCGCGCTCATCGACAAAGGCTTCGTACAACGCGCTGAGTTCGCGGGCGAAAATGTCCATCGCCCAGCCTTCGGTGACGATGTGGTGCAAGGTCAGGACAAAGTAATGCTCGTGCTCGGCGGTCTTCACCAGGCAGGCGCGCAGCAGCGGGCCGGTTTCCAGATCGAACGGCCGATGCGCTTCTTCGTCGGCCAGTTGCTGGACTTTTTGCTCGCGCAGGTCAGCAGCAGAGCCGGTGAAATCCTTCCAGCCCATGCGCACACCCGTTTCGCCATGCACCTGCTGGCGGGCGACGCCGTCGATGCTGGGGAATGTGGTACGCAAGGTTTCGTGACGCAGGATCAGTGCTTGCAGGGCCGCTTCAAAATGCTCGACGTGCAACACGCCGCGCAGCCGCGCCATGCCGCCAACGTTGTACGCCGGGCTGTCCGGTTCCATCTGCCAAAGGAACCACATGCGCTGTTGCGAATAGGACAACGGCACCGCTTGGCTGCGATCGACTTTGGCGATCGGTGGCTGTTCGTTGGTGCGCCCGCTGAGCTGGATCTGCCGAACCTGCTCGGCGAAATCGCCGAGCTCGCTGTGTTCGAACAAGGCACGCAGTGGCAGCTCGACGTCGCAGGCCTGACGGGTGCGCGAGATGATTTGCGTGGCCAGCAGCGAATGACCGCCCAAGGCGAAGAAGTCGTCGCGCAGGCCGACCCGGGTCAGGCCCAGCACTTCCCGCCAGATCGCGGCGATCTGCTGTTGCAGCTCGGTCACCGGTTCGACGTGCTCGCGCAGCTGACATTGCGGCTCGGGCAAGGCACGGCGGTCGAGTTTGCCGCTGGGGCTCAACGGCATGGCGTCGAGGCGCAGCAGTTGCGCTGGGACCATGTACTCCGGCAGCTCGGCGGCCAGTGCGGATTTCAGACGGGTGATTTGCTCGTCGTGGTTTTCGCGAGGATCGGTTGCAGTGAAGTAGCCGATCAGTTGCGCGCCGACAGCGGTTTCGCGCACCAGCACCACGGCTTGAGCGACGCCATCCTGGGCGAGCAAGTGCGCCTGGATTTCTTCCGGTTCGACGCGAAAGCCGCGCAGCTTGACCTGCTGATCGAGACGGCCGAGGTATTCGATCACGCCGTCGGCTGTCCAGCGTGCACGGTCGCCGGTGCGATACAAACGTGCGCCCTGCTCGCCCAACGGATCGACAACAAAGCGTTCGGCGGTCAACGACGGACGCCCCAGGTAACCGCGAGCCAGACCGATGCCGCTGATGCACAACTCGCCCGGCACACCGGCCGGCAGTGGATTGAGATCAGCATCCAGCACGCGGCAAATCACGTTGCCCAGCGGACGGCCAATCGGTGAGCGCGCGCCATCGGCACTGGTGCAATGCCAGTGGGTGACGTTGATCGCGGTTTCGGTCGGGCCATAACGGTTGTGCAGTTGCACCGCTGGCAACTGTGTCAGCACGCGGTTACGCAGTTCGGCAGGCAATGCTTCACCGCCAGAAAAGACCCGGCGCAGGCTGGTGCATTCGATGCTCAGCGGTTCGTCGATGAACAGCGCCAGCAGCGGCGGCACGAAGTGCAGCGTGGTCACGCCAAACTGTTGCACGAGCCGGGCGATGCGATGCGGATCGCGATGTTCACCGGGACCGGCGAGCAACAACCGTGCGCCAGTGATCAATGGCCAGAAACACTCCCACACCGAGACGTCGAAACTGATCGGCGCTTTTTGCATCAGCACGTCGGTTGCATCGAGACGGTAAGTGTTCTGCATCCATTGCAGACGTTCGGCCAGTGCCGCGTGGGTATTGCCGACGCCTTTTGGCTGGCCGGTGGAGCCCGAGGTGTAAATCACGTAAGCGAGGTTGTCGCCATGCAGGTGCAGACCCGGTGCCTGGCTCGGCCAGTTTTCCAGATGCAACGCGTCCATGGCGATCACGCTGACGCCGTCGCTGGCCGGCAAGCGCTCGAGCAATTGGGTCTGGGTCAGAAGCAATTCGACGCCGCTGTCACGCAGCATGTAGGCCAGCCGCTCGGCCGGATAATCCGGGTCCAGCGGCACGTAGGCGCCGCCAGCCTTGATGATGGCCAACAGACCGATCAGCAGTTGCGGCGAACGCTCGGCGGCGATCCCAACGCAAACATCCGGACCAACGCCTTTATCGCGCAAATAATGCGCGAGGCGGTTGGCCTGCGCATGCAGTTCGGCGAAATCGAGGCGGCCGCCGTCCCACACCAGCGCGGTGCGCTGTGGGGTCATGCCTGCCTGTAGATTGAGTAGTTCCGGCAGCCATTGTTGCGCCGGGGCGCAGGGTTCGCTGGCCCAGGCATTTTGCTGATCGTGCTCGGTGATGGTCAGCAATTGCAGATCGCCAATTGCCTGCTGCGGGTGCTCGCAGACATCGCGCAACAGGTTGCAGAAATGCTCGGCCAGTCGCTCGATGGTTGCCGCGTCGAACAGTTCGCTGGCGTAATCGAATGACAGGGTCAGACGCCCGTTGCGGTCTTCTTCGCTGTGCAATTGCAGGTCGAACTTGGCTTCGCGGCTGTGCCACGGCAGTTCTTCGGCGAGCAGCCCCGGCAAGCGCTTGAGGGCACTGAGGTCGCGCTGCTGGTGGTTGAACATGACCTGGAACAGGCCGTGTTCGCGAGCCTGCGGAAAGGCTTCGAGCAGTTGTTCAAACGGCAGATCCTGATGCGCTTGCGCGCCGAGTGCCGCCAGGCGTGTCTCGGCCAGCAATTGGGCAAACGACTGGCGCGAATCGATCTGCGCACGCAGCACCTGGGTGTTGATGAAGAAACCGATCAGCCCTTGAGTTTCCAGGCGCGGACGGTTGGCGTTGGGCACGCCAATGCGAATATCGCGCTGACCGCTGTAGCGATACAACAGGCTTTGCAATGCTGCGAGCAACAGCATGAAGGTGGTCGATTCGTGCGCCTGCGCGGTGTTGCGGATGGCTGCGCTGAGGCTCGCGTCCAGCCGCAGGCTATGCCGCGCTGCGCTGTGTTTTTGCTGGGCGGCGCGAGGGTGATCGGTGGCCAGTTCCAGCGCCGGGTGCTCGTCGCCCAGTTGCGCTTGCCAGTACGCCAGCTGCCGCTCGCCCTCGCCTTGTGACAGCCATTGGCGCTGCCAGTTGCCGTAGTCGGCGTATTGCGTGGGCAGCGCTGGCAGGTCAGCCGTCGCGCCTTGGCTGGCGGCGGCGTACAGGCGTGAGAACTCGTCGAGCAGGATGTTCAGCGACCAACCGTCGGCGATGATGTGGTGCATCGTCACCAGCAATTGGTGATCTTCGTCGTCGAGGCGAATCAGGCTCACGCTGAGCAGCGGGCCTTTTTCCAGATCGAATCGCGTATGCGCCTGGTCTTCGCGGATTTGCTGTGCGCGGGCTTCGCGCTCGGTAGCCGGAACGTCGCTGAGGTCGATCACTTGCAGATCGAATTCGCCGGCGGCCACGACTTGTTGCAAGGCGACGCCGTCGCGCTCGAAGAAGCGTGTGCGCAGGGATTCGTGGCGCTCGATCAACTGCTGAAAACTGCTGCGCAGCGCGGCCTCGTCGAGTTCGCCGCGCAAGCGCAAAGCACCCGGAATGTTGTAGGCGCTGCTGTGCGGATCGAGTTGCCAGGTGATCCACAAGCGGTTCTGTGCCAACGATTGCGGCATCGGCTCGCTGCGCGACAACGCGGTGATTGCCCCTTGTGCGCTGCCACCGGCCTGTTGCTGTTGCGCCAGCGCAGCGGTGAATGCGGACAGGGTTGGCGCTTCGAACAGCAGACGCAGGTTCAGCTCCAGCGCGAGTTCTTCGCGCACCCGGGCGATCACCTGCGTGGCAGCGATCGAGTTACCGCCAAGCAGGAAAAAATGATCGTCGCCAGCGACCTGTTTGACGTTCAGTTGTTCGGCCCAGATCTGTCCGATCCGCGCTTGCAGATCCGAGCCACTGGCTGGCGCGGCCTGGGACTCGGTCGTCGTCGACGGGAACAGCGCGTAGCAGTCGAGGCTGCCATCGGCCAGACCCGTGCGGCACGCCGAGCGCTGCAATTTGCCGCTGGATGTTTTCGGCAAGGCGCCCGGATTGAGCAGGATCACCACGCTTGGCGCCTGTTGATACGCCTCGGCCACCGCTTGGCGTATGGCTTTGATCAAGGCTTGCGGCGCAAGGATTTTCTGCACGCTGCGGCTGATCTCCGCAGCGATACCGATACCCTCCTCGCCCTCATGATTGACGGCGAACGCGGCGACGCGGCCCTTGCGCACCACTTCCACTTCGTTCTCGACGGTCTTCTCGATGTCCTGCGGATAGAGGTTATGACCACGCACGATCAGCATGTCTTTCAAGCGCCCGGTGATGAACAGCTCGCCGTTGCGCAGAAACCCCAAATCACCGGTACGCAGCCAGGTACGGCCGGCGTGCTGGACGAAGGTCTTGGCGCTGGCGTCGGGTTTGCGCCAGTAGCCGTGAGCGATGCTCGGCCCGGTGGCCCAGACTTCGCCGACGGCGTTATCCGCCAGTTCTTTCAGCGAATTCGGTTCGACGATCAGCACCGCGTGCTCCGGCTGGCTGATGCCGCAGCTCATGATCGCGCTGCCATCACCCGGCTCGGCGCGGTTCTGCGCCAAGGCTTGATCGTCGACACGCAACGCTGGAATGCCGGTGCCGCGCGGTGTGCCGGCAACGAACAGTGTGGCTTCGGCCAAGCCGTACGAGGCCATGAAACTCTCAGCGCTGAAACCGCACGCGGCGAACTTTTCGGCGAAGCGTTCGAGGCTGTCGAGGCGGATCGGTTCGGAGCCGGAATACGCCACGCGCCAGCGACTCAGGTCGAGACGCGCCAAGGCAGACTCGCTGACCCGTTCGCTGCACAAGCGATAGGCAAAATCCGGTCCGCCACTGATGGTGCCGCCGTATTCACTGATCGCTTCGAGCCAGCGCAATGGTCGGCCAAGGAAATACGCTGGCGACATGAGGATGCACGGCACGCCGCTGAAGATCGGCTGCAGTAAACCGCCGATCAAGCCCATGTCGTGGTACAGCGGCAGCCAGCTGACGATCACGTCGTCCGGATTGACGTCGATGCCGAAACCGTGGCGGATCAACTGTTCGTTGGCGACCAGATTGCCGTGGCTGACCTGCACGCCTTTGGGCAGTGCGGTGGAGCCGGAGGTGTATTGCAAGAAGGCGATGTGATCTGCCGTCAGCGTCGGCTCGCGCCAGTTATCTGCCAGCGCCTCGTCGAGGCTGTCGACGCACAGCAGCGGCGGCGCGCCTTCGATCTGCTGCAAGGCCTCGCGCAGATCGGCGCTGGTCAGCAACAGGCGCGGTTCGGCATCGGCAATGATCGACAGCAAGCGTTCCTGATGATGCCGCCGTGCCGATTCCGGCGGATAGGCCGGCACTGCGATCACGCCGGCGTAGAGGCAACCAAAAAACGCCGCCACGTAATCCGGGCCGCTGGGAAACAGCAGTACCGCGCGGTCGCCCGATTGCGCCTCAGCCTGCAACGCGGCGGCGATGGTCCGCGCCCGCTGATCCAGTTCGCGATAACTGAGTACCACAGCCTGCTCCTGGTTTTCGGCAAGAAAACGCAAGGCCAGCCGATCCGGCGTCAGGGCCGCGCGGCGCTGAAGGGCATGGACCAGGGTGCTGGGGAGTTCGAACGCGTCGGTCATGAGGTTTCCTGCCTGAATTCGGCTTGCTGATGGAATCGGGTGGCGGCGTCACGCCTTGCGAAAAGGCGTGCAGGGGCGCGGTCTGTGCCGACCGCGCAAGGCATCGGAATGCTGTCTGGCGGGGAGCAATACCCGCAGCCATTCACAGATGAGAACGGATGACGTCGGCAAATAATTAGTCGACAGACGCGCCCCTCAACGGGGCTGGGGTGCGGCGGCGTGTCGCAGTTCGCAAAACACACTTGCTTGCAGCATTAGTTCTCTTTCTCAATTGACAATCATTATCATTCAACATAATTTGTCGCTCGATGTGTAGGACAGCCCTGCCCCCAGGGGCGTCCCACTAACCAATTTGGCAGCAAGGTGATTTCCATGACGGAACAAGTATCCACAAGCAGGTGCGATTCACCGCTACTTCAGGCATTCGTCGACAACCGGCTGATTCTGGTCAAGATCGCCGCGCGCATTACCGGTTGCCGCTCACGCGCCGAGGACGTGGTGCAGGATGCGTTTTTCCGCCTGCAATCGGCGCCACCGATCACCTCGTCGATCAAGGCGCAACTGAGTTATCTGTTCCAGATCGTGCGCAACCTCGCGATCGATCACTACCGCAAACAGGCGCTCGAGCAGAAATACTCCGGCCCTGAAGAGGAAGGGCTGAATGTGGTCATCCAGGGTGCTTCGCCGGAAACCTCGCACATCAATTTCTCGACCCTGGAAAACATCGCCGACGCCCTGACCGAACTGCCCAGCCGCACGCGCTATGCGTTCGAAATGTATCGCCTGCACGGCGTGCCGCAAAAGGACATCGCCAAGGAACTCGGCGTCTCGCCGACCTTGGTCAACTTCATGATTCGTGATGCGCTGGTGCACTGCCGCAAGGTTTCGGGCAGTCGGAGGGATGCGGTGGTTGTGGGTCGTCGTTAGGATCTGATTTTTGCGTCACGCCATTCGCGAGCAGGCTCGCTCCCACAGGGTTTTGTGAAAAACACAGATCCAATGTGGGAGCGAGCCTGCTCGCGAAGACGGACTCAAGACCGCAATGGATCTCAAGCCCGATCACCTCAGGCCAGCTTGCAGCGATCAAAAAACCGCTCACGCCCGAGCATCATCAGCGCCGCGCGCTTGTGCGGAAAGTCGAATTCCTTCTCGCAGTGAAAACACTGGTTGTGCATGTGGCCGATCATCTTCGCGTTGTCGGCCCTAGGTTCTGCGACCACCCGTTGCGTGCGCGGATCATCAAGAAACAGGTAATGCACCAGCGCCGATAACCAGCTCGCCACTTTGTGCGGGCCGCGGTGGTCCTCCTCGCCGACCAGCATGTGAATCCCGCGATCGTAATCATCGGCGTCGTAGAACGGTGCGATGCGATCCTCCTTGGCCCAATAGGCTTCGAAATAGGCAAACGGCTGATCGTCGAAGCAGCCGATCAAGGTCAGCGTGTGCGGGTCAGCCTCGAGTTTGCTCAGGTACTCGCGGTGCTTGTCGAGGCTGCCCTCCTCCTGCCAGAAACTGGCCACCCGCGGGCTGTTCTGCCAGCGGTTGAAACGCGGCAAATCCTCTTCGATTTCCACGGTTCGCAAGGAAATCCAGGCGCCGAGCCGTGCGTCGAAACGCCGATAGACCTCACCACGCGGTTTGACCGGGCGCCGTGGATGGCGCTTGCCTTCGCTGATGATCATTTGCTGCGGATAGCTGCCGGTCAACGAAGTCCCGAGCCAGGGTTGCGGTAATTGCCAGAACAGCGTGCGTTCGCAGCGATATTCGCCGGCCACCTCGGTACCGATCAACAAACCGCTGAGCAAGGCTTCGGTCGGTGGCTGATCCAGTTGCCAGGTCAGTTGCTGGCACGCCGGATCACGCGCAAACAGCCAGTAACAGGCCGCCCACAGCGCTTGCCCGGGCGGCAACGCAAAGCGCTCATCGATCTGGATCGGGCCCTTCGCGTCGCGATCAAGGCGCAGGCGAATCAGCGGCTGGCCGTCGAGGCTCAGGCTCAAACGGCTTTCGCTGGCATCAGCGATGAGGTGGCTGCCCGAGGGCAAAGCCAGGGCAGTCAGGTCATTCAGAGTGGACATGGGGCGGGCTCACGATAATCGTCGACAGTTAGACGATGTGACGTGGACGGCAGGCGGAAATTTAGCCTTTCAGCGCAAATCGGCGCATCAGCGATCGAGCACCGGCAACACGGCGATTTTGTACGGATCGAAAATCTTCAGCATTTCGCCGTTGTCGCGAAGCGCCTGCAACAGCTTGCCGAAGGCCACGCCGCTGATCGGTGCCGCCGGGCGCAGAATCGCATAGTGGTGGTAGATCTGATCGACGCGCTGCGAGACCAGCAGCTCATCACGGACCTTCTCGTTACGCAGCAGGTAATCGCTCAGGTACGAGCGGGTCACCAGGGCGATGTCGGCGCGTGAGCGCAGCACCATCAGCAGGTTGCTGTCGTGGGAATAGGTCAGCGTGGCGTTGAATTGCTGCGCGAGGAATTTGGGGTCAGCGTTGAAGGCCGCGAATTCGTAGTGATAGCCGCTGAACAGCGCCAGACGCTTGCCTTTGAGGTCGGCGAAATAATTCTGCTGACGGCCGTCTGCACGTTGCGCGACGAAAATCTCGGCATCTTCAAGGCCCATGTCGACGTCGCTGTGGGGTATGTCTTTCCAGCCCCAGTCAGGGTTCTCGAAGATCGCCATGTCGATCCGGCCCTGCTTGAAATCACCGAATCGCCGGGGAATCGACGTGGGCACCAGGACGAACTGATAGTCGCTTTGCAGGCGGTTCAGCGCCTCGACCAGTTGCGGCAGCAGACCGGTGTCGGCGCCGTTTTCCGGGCGGATGGTGTACGGCGGAAAATGCGCCGCGCCGACCCGGACCAATTGCGCGGCCTGAGCGGGCAATACCCATAATGCAGCCAGCGCTGCGAGCATCAACCCCGCGACGGTCCGAATTGGCAAAGACTTCAAAACACCCCACTCCCCGAAAAAATACCGATCAATGCATTCAAGCTAGGCGGTTTCGCCCAGTTAGCCAGTTTCCCGGCCGGATAGAAAGTGGCTCAACGCTCTTCGAGGACCAGAATCAACGCTTCGTCCGCCAACTGATCGAGGCTCAAACTGCCGCCAGCACGGAACCAAGTGGTAGTCCAGGACAGTGCGCCGGTCAGGAAACGTCGGGTAATAAAAACATCGCCACGAATGAAGCCGGCGTCCTTGGCTTCACCCAGTACTTGCAACCAGATTTCTTCGTAGATATCGCGCAGCGCCAGCACTTTGGCCTGGCCTTCTTCGGACAGCGAGCGCCACTCATAGACCAGCACCGCCATGGCCTCGCCGCTGCCGCCCATGATCGACTGCAATTCACAGCGAATCAGCGCCAGCACGCGCTCGCGGACATTGGCGGCATCGGCCAGTGCCGCGCGCATCAAAGCGGTGTTGTAGCGAATGGTTTCTTCCATCACCGCGCGCAGGATTTCGTCCTTGCTTTTGAAGTGATGAAAAATGCTCCCCGACTGGATGCCGACCGCGCCGGCCAGATCACGCACGGTGGTGCGTTCGTAGCCTTTGTTGCGGAACAGGTGGGCCGCCACTTGCAGCAATTTGCCGCGGGCGCTGTCGGGATCGGTCAACTGGCCGCTGTCGACCAAATCACGCATGACCCTCAGGGCTTTTTGCTCGTCCACCCGTTCTCTCCTACAGTCGATCAGTGTGTTGCCCCCTGAACCCGCAGGGTTGCGCGCAATTTAAGCCGCCAGCGGCGACCAAGCAAGCGCTTGGGCAGAAGATAGTTTCAAGTGTTTACAAACCAAGCGCTTGCTTGGTAGCCTCCAGACACTTCTGTCGCAGATCGCTGAGTCGGAGATAAAAATGCCAAATACCGTGCGGATCGGATGCGCCAGCGCCTTCTGGGGCGACACGTCGACCGCCGCCGCGCAATTGGTGGGCGGCGGGCGCCTGGATTATCTGGTGTTCGATTATCTGGCCGAGATCACGATGTCGATCATGGCCGGCGCGCGCATGCAAGACCCGCAGGCCGGCTACGCCAGCGATTTCATCGAAGTGCTGACACCGCTGCTGGCGCAATTGGCCGAGCAAAATATCCGCGTCATCAGCAACGCCGGCGGGGTCAATCCACAGGCCTGCGCCGCCGCCCTGCAAGCCGCGTGTGATCGCGCCGGCGTCGCGTTGAAAATCGCTGTGCTGCTTGGCGATGACCTCCAGCCGCAATTCAAACAGCTCAGCGGTATCAGCGAGATGTTCAGCGGCGCCCCACTGCCGCCGCTGTGCGTGTCGACCAATGCCTACCTCGGCGCGCCGGGCATCGTCGAAGCGCTGAAGCTCGGCGCCGATATCGTCATCACTGGCCGCGTGGTCGACAGCGCCGTGGTCAGCGCGGCGCTGGTGCATGAGTTCGGCTGGTCGTGGCACGACTACGACAAACTGGCCCAGGCCGCACTGGCCGGGCACATCATCGAATGCGGCGCGCAATGCAGCGGCGGCAACTTCACCGACTGGCGCGACGTGCCGGATTACGAACACATCGGTTTTCCGATCGTCGAAGTCAGCGCCGACAGCCAGTTCATCGTCAGCAAACCCGAAGGCAGCGGCGGCCTGATCACACCGCTGACTGTCGGCGAGCAGATGCTGTATGAAATCGGCGATCCACAGGCTTATTTATTGCCCGATGTGACCTGCGATTTCACTCAAGTCAGGCTTCAGCAACACGGCAAAAACGCCGTTCATGTCCAGGGCGCCAAAGGCCTGCCGCCCAGCGATCAATACAAGGTCAGCGCCACCTATCCGGACGGCTTTCGCTGCACCGCCAGTTGCCTGATCGCCGGCATCGATGCGGTCGCCAAGGCGCGGCGCGTCAGTCAGGCGATCATCGACAAAACCGCAGAAATGTTCAGCCAGCGCGGCTGGGCGCCCTACAGCGAAACACATGTTGAACTGCTTGGCAGCGAGGCCACTTACGGCCCGCACGGTCAGCGTCAGGACAGCCGCGAAGTGGTGATCAAACTCGCCGTGCGCCATCCCGATAAAAAAGCCTTGGTCGGGTTTTCCAAAGAAATCGCTCAGGCCGCGACCGGCATGGCGCCGGGTCTGACCGGCATCGTCGGCGGCCGTCCGACGGTGTATCCGCTGATCCGCCTGTTCTCGTTTCTGATCGATAAAAATGCTTGCACGTTGCAAGTCGAGATGGCTGGCGAACGTCATCCGTGCAGCCTGCCCACGCCCGCCGCAGCGCAAACCCCGACCTCAGCCCTGCCCCATCAACCGCCCGTACCGCAGGGCCGCGCCGATACCGATGTGCCGCTGGTAAAACTCGCCGTGGCGCGTTCCGGCGACAAAGGCAACCACAGCAACATCGGCGTCATGCCGCGCCAGCCCGAATACCTGCCGTGGATCGCCGCAGCGCTGACGCCAGCGGTGGTCGCAGACTGGATGGGCCATGTGCTCGATCCGCATGACGGGCGGGTCGAGCGCTGGTACCTGCCCGGCACCCACAGTCTTAACTTCCTGCTGGAAAACGCCCTCGGCGGCGGCGGTGTCGCCAGTCTGCGCATCGACCCGCAAGGCAAGGCCTTCGCCCAGCAACTGCTGGAAATCCGCATTCCGGTGCCGCAGAGCATCGCCGAACAACTCGACTAGAGGTTGAGCTTCATGGCCTACGCATCGATTTTCCAGGCCGGGCTGTTCAGCGGCCAGAGCATTATCGTCACCGGTGGCGGCAGCGGCATCGGCCGCTGCACCGCGCATGAACTGGCGGCGCTCGGCGCCAACGTGCTGCTGGTCGGGCGCAAGCCTGAGAAGCTCGAACGCGTCGCCGCCGAAATCGCCGAGGACGGTGGCCGTGCGCACTGGCAGGCCTGCGATATCCGCGATGAAGAAGCGGTAAAACTGCTGGTCCGTGAGCTGATCGCCGAACACGGGCCGATCCACGGTCTGGTCAACAATGCCGGCGGCCAGTATCCGTCGCCGCTGGCTTCGATCAATCAGAAAGGTTTCGAAACCGTGCTGCGCACCAATCTGGTCGGCGGATTTCTGATGGCCCGGGAAGTGTTCAATCAGTCGATGAGCAAACACGGCGGCAACATCGTCAACATGCTCGCCGACATGTGGGGTGGCATGCCCGGCATGGGCCATTCCGGCGCAGCGCGCTCGGGCATGGACAACTTCACCAAGACTGCGGCCTTCGAGTGGGGTTACGCCGGGGTGCGGGTCAATGCGGTGGCGCCGGGCTGGATCGCTTCCAGCGGCATGGACACTTACCAGGGCGCGTTCAAAGCGGTGATTCCAACCCTGCGTGAGCATGTGCCGCTCAAGCGCATCGGCACTGAATCGGAAGTCAGCGCAGCGATCGTGTTTCTGCTCAGCCCGGCGGCGGCGTTCATCAGTGGCAGCACCTTGAAAATCGACGGCGCGGCCAGCCTCGGCAGTCGCGCATGGCCGCTGCATAAAGCCACGCACAGCGAGTCGTTCAATGGATTTCATCGGGCGTACTTGCCTGACGTCCTCAAGGACAAGGAATAAGCCATGGCGCAGATCCAGTCGCAACTCGACCCGCACAGCGAAGCTTTCGCGCGCAACCGTGCGGCGATGCTCGCTGCCATCGAACACGTGCAACAGCTGGAACAGAACCTGCTGAACAAGGCCGCCGAAGCCAAGGCGAAGTTCGATCAGCGCGGGCAACTGTTGCCGCGCGAGCGGCTGAACCTGCTGCTCGACCCCGGCGCGCCGTTTCTGGAGCTGGCGAGTCTGGCCGGCTACAAACTGCACGATGACAAGGACGGCAGCGCGGCCGGTGGCGGCTTGATCGCCGGCATCGGTTACGTCTGCGGGATTCGCGCGATGGTGGTGGCCAACAACAGCGCGATCAAGGGCGGGACGATCTCGCCCAGCGGCCTGAAAAAATCCCTGCGCCTGCAACAGATCGCCCTGGAAAACAAACTGCCGATGATCACCCTCGCCGAAAGCGGCGGTGCCAATCTCAATTACGCCGCGGAGATTTTCGTCGAGGGCGCGCGCAGTTTTGCCAATCAGGCGCGGCTGTCGGCGCTGGGTTTGCCGCAGATCACTGTGGTGCATGGCTCGGCCACCGCGGGCGGCGCTTATCAACCCGGTTTGTCGGATTACGTGGTGGTAGTGCGCGGCAAGGCCAAGCTGTTTCTCGCCGGGCCGCCGCTGCTCAAGGCCGCCACCGGCGAAGTCGCTACCGATGAAGAACTCGGCGGTGCCGAGATGCACGCACAGGTCGCCGGGACCGCCGAGTACCTTGCCGAAAACGATGCCGATGGCGTGCGCCACGTGCGCGACATCCTGCGCATGCTGCCGTGGAACGAACAACTGCCGTGGCGGCCGGAACCGCAATACAAAGAGCCGCTCTACCCCATCGACGAATTGCTCGGGCTGATCCCGGACGATCCGAAGAAGCCCTATGACGTGCGCGAAATCATCGCGCGCATCGCTGACGAATCGGACTTCGTCGAGTTCAAGGGCGAATACGATCAGCAGACGTTGTGCGGCCATTTGAAGATTCAGGGCCGCGCCTGCGGCTTCATCGGCAACAACGGCCCGATCACCCCGAACGGCGCGAGCAAAGCGGCGCAGTTCATTCAGTTGTGCGACCAGAGCCAGATCCCGTTGCTGTTTTTCCACAACACCACCGGCTTCATGGTCGGCACCGAATCGGAACAGCAAGGCGTGATCAAACACGGCTCGAAACTGATTCAAGCGGTGGCCAATGCGCGGGTGCCGAAACTGACGCTGGTGGTCGGTGGCTCCTACGGTGCCGGCAATTATGCGATGTGCGGACGCGGGCTCGATCCACGCTTCATTTTCGCCTGGCCGAACAGCCGCACCGCAGTGATGGGCGGTGCGCAGGCCGGCAAGGTGTTGCGCATCGTCACCGAAGCCAAACAGCTGAAAGACGGCCTGGTACCGGACCCGAAAATGCTCGACATGCTCGAACAGGTCACCGCGCAGAAACTCGACAGCCAGTCCACGGCGCTCTACGGCAGCGCCAACCTGTGGGACGACGGGCTGATCGATCCGCGCGACACGCGCACCCTGCTCGGCTATCTGCTGGACATCTGCCACGAAGCCGATATTCGTACGCTGCAACCCAACAGCTTCGGCGTCAGCCGCTTCTGACCGCCACGGATCCTACGGAGAACAAGAACAATGATCTTCACCCCGGAACACGAAGCGCTGCGCCGTACCGTTCGCCAGTTCGTCGACAATCAGATCAACCCGCACGTCGACGAATGGGAAAAGGCCGGACGCTTTCCGATCCACGAGATTTTCCGTCAGGCCGGCGAGCTGGGTTTGCTGGGGATTTCCAAACCGGAAAAATTTGGCGGCATGGGCCTCGATTACAGCTACTCGATCGTCGCCGCCGAGGAGTTCGGCACCATCCATTGCGGCGGTATTCCGATGTCGATTGGCGTGCAGACCGACATGTGCACCCCGGCGCTGGCCCGCTTCGGTTCCGATGCACTGCGCGAAGAGTTCCTGCGCCCGGCGATCAGCGGTGAGCAGGTCGGCTGCATCGGCGTCTCCGAAGTCGGCGCCGGCTCCGACGTCGCCGGGCTGAAGACCACGGCGCGCAAGGACGGCGACGACTACGTGATCAACGGCAGCAAGATGTGGATCACCAACTCGCCGAGCGCCGATTTCATCTGTCTGCTGGCCAACACCTCCGATGACAAGCCGCACATCAACAAGTCGCTGATCATGGTGCCGATGAACACGCCCGGCATCAGTCTCAGTTCGCATCTGGACAAGCTCGGCATGCGCAGTTCGGAAACCGCTCAGGTGTTTTTCGACAACGTGCGCGTGCCGCAGCGCAACCGCATCGGCCACGAAGGCGCCGGTTTCATGATGCAGATGCTGCAGTTTCAGGAAGAACGCCTGTTCGGCGCGGCCAATATGATCAAGGGCCTGGAATATTGCGTCGACAGCACCATCGACTACTGCAAAGAGCGCAAGACCTTCGGCAATGCGCTGATTGACAATCAGGTGATTCACTTCCGCCTCGCCGAATTGCAGACCGAAATCGAGTGCCTGCGCGCGCTGGTCTATCAGGCCACTGAGCAGTACATCAAAGGCCAGGACGTTACGCGGCTGGCATCGATGGCCAAGCTCAAGGCCGGGCGACTCGGCCGTGAGGTCAGCGACAGCTGCCTGCAATATTGGGGCGGCATGGGCTTTATGTGGGACAACCCGGTGGCCCGCGCCTATCGCGATGTGCGGCTGGTATCGATCGGCGGTGGTGCCGATGAAATCATGCTGGGGATCATCTGCAAGCTGATGGGGATACTGCCGGGGAAAAAGAAATGAGCCGCCTACCCGACTGCCAGACGTTGCTGCTGGAACTGCATGGCGGTGTGCTGCACGTCACGCTGAATCGGCCGGACAACCGCAATGCGATGAGCCTGCAAATGGTCAGCGAATTGCGCGGGGTATTCGCCGCCGTCCGCGATGATCGCGATGTTCGCGCGCTGGTGCTCAGCGGCGCCGGCGAGCATTTCTGTGCCGGTGGCGATATCAAGGACATGGCCGGCGCCCGTGCTCAGGGTGGCGAGGCTTATCGTGAACTGAACCGGGCCTTCGGTGCCTTGCTCGAAGAAGCGCAGAGCACACCGCAAGTGTTGATCAGCGTGCTGCAAGGCGCGGTGCTCGGCGGTGGTTTCGGGCTGGCCTGCGTCAGCGATGTCGCGATAGCCGACCATCAGGCGCAGTTCGGCTTGCCGGAGACCAGTCTCGGCGTGATCCCGGCGCAGATCGCGCCGTTTGTGCTGCAGCGCATCGGCCTCAGCGAAACCCGGCGCCTGGCCCTGACCGCAGCGCGTTTCGATGGCGATCAGGCTCGGCAACTGGGGCTGGTGCATTTTGTCGAGCGCGATGCGCAGGCGTTGGCCGAACGACTGGATGAGGTGCTGCAGCAAGTGCTGCGTTGCGCGCCGCAGGCGAATGCCATGACCAAGCAATTGCTGCTGGCCAGCGCCGGGCAGCCGTCGAGTGAATTGCTTGATCAGGCCGCGCAGTGGTTCAGCGAGGCGGTGACGGGGGACGAAGGAATCGAGGGCACCCTGGCTTTCATGCAAAAGCGCAAACCGCGGTGGGCCACATAAAAGCTTCGCGAGCAGGCTCGCTCCCACAGGGAATTTGCGTCGTGAACAAAACCTGTGGGAGCTGGCTTGCCAGCGATGAGGCCAGCACATGCAACGCAACTTCCGAGGAAACAGCCCATGCCCACCCTCCAGAAAATCCTCATCGCCAACCGCGGTGAAATCGCCTGCCGCATCCAGCGCACCGCCCAGGCCCTCGGCTACCGCACCGTCGCCGTCTACAGCGATGCCGACGCCGATGCGCTGCACGTGAAGATGGCCGATCAGGCCGTGCATATCGGCCCGGCCCCGGTGCAGCAGTCCTACCTGAACATCCCGGCAATCCTCGGCGCCGCCCGCCGCAGCGGCGCCGACGCGGTCCATCCCGGCTATGGCTTTCTCTCGGAAAACGCCGAATTCGCCCGCGCCTGCCAACAGGCCGGGCTGACCTTCATCGGCCCCAGCGTCGAAGCCATCGAACTGATGGGCAGCAAACGCCTGTCGAAGCTCGCCATGCTCGACGCCGGCGTGCCGTGCATCGCCGGCTATCAGGGCGCTGCGCAAGACGACGCGACCTTGTTGCGCGAAGCCGAGCGCATCGGCTACCCGTTGATGATCAAGGCCAGTGCCGGCGGTGGCGGGCGCGGCATGCGCCTGGTGCACAACGCGGCTGAATTGCCGGCGCAACTGCGCACTGCACGCTCGGAAGCGTTGAACGGCTTTGGCAGCGACGAATTGATTCTTGAACAGGCCGTGCTTGAACCCCGGCATGTCGAAGTGCAGCTGTTCGGCGACCATCACGGCAACCTGATCTACCTTGGCGAACGCGACTGTTCGATCCAGCGGCGCCATCAGAAAGTCATCGAAGAAGCGCCCAGCCCGGTCATGACCGCCGAGTTACGCCAAGCCATGGGTGAAGCGGCGTTGAAGGCCGGCCGCGCGGTGAAATATGTCGGCGCCGGCACCGTGGAGTTTCTGCTCGACGCGCGGGGGCAGTTCTATTTTCTGGAGATGAATACGCGCCTGCAGGTCGAGCATCCGGTCACCGAACTGATCACCGGTGTCGATCTGGTGGCGTGGCAATTACAGGTCGCCGAAGGCCAGCCGCTGCCGCTGACTCAGGATCAGGTGCAACTCAACGGCCACGCCATGGAAGTGCGGTTGTATGCGGAAGATCCCGCGCAGGATTTTCTTCCGCAGACCGGACGTATCGAAGCCTGGGAGCCGGCGCTCGGTCACGGTGCGCGGATTGATCACGGCTTGCTCGAAGGGCAAGCGGTCAGCCCGTTCTACGACCCCATGCTAGGCAAACTGATTGCCCATGGCGCCACCCGTGAAGAGGCGCGGCGCAAGTTGTTGCGCGCGGTCCAGGACACTGTGCTGTTAGGCGTGCACAGTAATCAGCGTCTGCTCGCCAGCCTGTTGCAGCATGAACAATTCGTCAGCGGTGAATTCAGTACCGCCTTCATTGCCCGGCATTTCAGCGATCACCCCGATCTGCATCGTTACGTGCCCAGCGCCGAGGAACTGGCGATTGCGGCGCTGCTGTTCTATCAGACCAGCGCACGCCAGCACCGAGCGCCGCTGAGCGGTTGGCGCAACAACGCCAGCGTACCGCTGACTTACCGCCTCGGCTTCGATGAGCAGAACTGGACGCTGCAACTGCACGCTCAAGGGCCAGACGTCTTTCAGGTTAGCCTCGGTGAACGCACGATCGACCTGCAACTCATCAACCTCGACGCGCATTCGCTGACACTGGCCGTCAACGGCGTGCGTCAGCGCCACGCCTGTCGACTGGCGGGCGCACAGCTCTGGCTGTTCAGCCATCCGGGCAGTCTGCGGCTGGAGGATCGAACTCATGCGGTGATCGACAGTCAGACCAGCGTCAGCTCCGGCACCTTGAAAGCGCCGATGGACGGCGCCATCGTCGACGTCCTGGTCAGCGAAGGCAGCCCGGTCAGCAAAGGTCAGTTGCTGGTGGTGCTGGAGGCAATGAAAATGGAGCACCCGCTCAAGGCCGGCATCGACGGCGTGCTCAAGCGGGTGCAGGTCAAGGTTGGCGATCAGGTAAAAAATCGTCAGGTTCTGTTGCAGGTCGAGTAGTCGCCCACACACCGATGCGGGTTTTGACTACGCTCTGAGATATCAGAACGCGAAAATCAGGAACCCTGCGATGCCCCACTGGCTGGTCATAGATCTGGAAGCCACCACCGATGAGGGTGGCTGGCCGGTCACCGAAATGGAAATTATCGAGATCGGCGCGACCCTCGTCGATCGCGCCGGACGCGAGCAGGATCATTTCCAGCGCTTTGTCAAACCGACGCGGCGGCCGTTGCTCACCCCGTTCTGTCGCGAACTGACGCACATCACCCAGGCCAATATCGATGCCGCGCAACCGCTGCATGACGTCTGGCCGGCGTTCGAGCGCTGGCTGGCCCAGCATCAATCGCGCCTCGAAGGCTGGGTCAGCTGGGGCGATTACGATCGCAAGCAATTGCTGCAGGAATGGCAGCGACTGCACATCGACAGTGGCCTCAGCCGGGTGCCGCACATGAACCTCAAGCAGCGCTTCGCCAAGGCCCGGCGCCTCGAGCGGCCGTTGGGCCTCAACGGTGCGCTGCAACTGGCCGGTCTGCAGTTCAGCGGTCAGCAGCATCGGGCGCTGGAGGACGCGCGCAACACGGCGCGGTTATTGCCACTGGTGTTACCGATTTAGAGACGTGACGAGGCTGAACGCCTTGGGCATACTGGCCGGCCCCTTTTCAGCCCTTTTCGAGGAATCGCCCATGTTTAAAGTCAACGAGTACTTCGACGGCACCGTCAAGTCGATCGCCTTTGGCACCGCTGAAGGTCCGGCGACCATCGGCGTCATGGCCCCGGGCGAATACGAATTCGGCACCAGCCAGCGTGAAATCATGCATGTCGTATCGGGCGCCCTGACCGTCAAGCTGCCGGACAGCAGCGACTGGGAAACCTTCGCCGCCGGCAGCCAGTTCAACGTGCCGGCCAACAGCAAGTTCCAGCTCAAGGTCGCGGTCGACACTGCCTACCTGTGCGAATATCGCGGCTGATACGGCGGTTCTATTCAGCGCAAAAAAATGCCCGCGTGTAAAACGCGGGCATTTTTATTTGCGTGCAGATTTATTCGAGAATTTCCACCGGCATCCCGACTTCGAGTCGACCGTTACGGTCATTGACCAGGTTCTGCCCGAACATCGCACCATCGGCCGTGGCCCGATGCTTTTGCAGGGTGGCGAACGGTTCACGATCGGCACTGCGCTCGCCGGTTTGCGGGTCGACGGTGGTCATGATGCAGCGCGAGCACGGCTTGACCACGCGAAACTCGATATCGCCGACGCGAATACGCTTCCAGCCATCTTCAGCGTAAGCCGCGCTGCCTTCAATCACCAGATTCGGGCGAAAGCGCAGCATCTCCAGCGAGCGCCCGACCTTGCCGGAAAGGTCCTGCAGCGAAGCGTCGCCAATCAATAGCAACGGATAGCCGTCGGCGAAGGCGACTTGATCGTCGTCTTTGCCGAAACCCGCTTGTGTCATGCGTGCTCGATCCAGCGGCATGTACACCAGACGTGTCGGCTTGCCAAGAAAATCGCTGACGAAGCGCGCTGCTTCCTCGCCGGCGTCCGGCACACGCAAGGTGTCGCGCCAGATCGTTACGCCGCGCAATTCGGCCTCTTCAGCAGGCAAGGCGACTTCGATCATCCCCTGTTCCGGGGCAGCAAGGTTCAAGCCACCCGCTGCATTCCCCAACGCCGATAACTGGCTCATCCGCGCTTCGGCACGCTGGGTCAGGAATCGCCCGCTGGCCTCGTCCACCAGCATCCAGCGTCGGTCGCCCGCCAATCCCAGCTTGTCCAGTTCGGCGCTTTGCAGCACTTCGCCCTTGCCGGATTTCAACGGGTAACGATAAAGCGCGCTCAGACGCAGCATGGCCAGCTCCTTGTGGTGGAAGCCGCCACCCTATACGAGCTTGAATACGGAATCAAAGGGCAACCACTGCAGGAGCGAGCGGGCTCGCTCCCCAGCGCAATGACGGTCAGGCCGGGACTTCGTCGAGCATCAAACGCTGACGCACCACGTCGACCAGTTTGTCCGGCTGGAATTTGGACAGGAAGTTGTCGCAGCCGACCTTCTTCACCATCGAATCGTTGAAGCTGCCGGACAGCGAGGTGTGCAGCACCACGTACAGGCCACGCAGACGCGGGTCGTTGCGAATTTCGGTGGTCAGACGGTAGCCGTCCATTTCCGGCATTTCCGCGTCGGTGAAGATCATCAGCAGTTTGTCGGTCATGTGCACGCCGGTATCGGCCCAGGCCTTGAGCATGTTCAGTGCCTTGAGGCCGTCGCTGGCAATGTGCATTTTCACCCCGAGCTGGCCGAGGGTGTCGCGCAGCTGCGACAGCGCCACGTTGGAGTCGTCGACCAGCAGCACTTCACGGCCACGGGCGCGTTCCAGCACTGGATCGTCGAGTTTGTCGCGCGAGACCTTGGCGTTGTATGGGACGATTTCGGCGAGGACTTTTTCCACGTCGATGATTTCCACCAACTGATCGTCGACCTTGCTGATGGCTGTCAGATAGTGCTGGCGACCGGCGCTGGTCGGTGGCGGCAGAATCGCTTCCCAGTTCATGTTGACGATGCGATCGACACCGCCCACCAGGAAGGCCTGCACCGAACGGTTGTATTCGGTGACGATGATGGTGCTGTTCGGCCCTGGCACCAAGGGGCGCATGCCGATCGCCTGGGACAGGTCGATCACCGGCAGGGTCTGGCCGCGCAGGTTAACCACACCGCAGACAAACGGGTGACGCTGCGGCATCAGCGTCAGCTTCGGCAGTTGCAGCACTTCCTGAACCTTGAACACGTTGATCGCAAACAACTGCCGCCCGGCCAGTCGAAACATGAGAATTTCCAGGCGATTCTCACCCACCAGTTGCGTGCGTTGGTCTACCGTGTCGAGAATGCCGGCCATCAATGACTCCTGGGCTTGTTCTGATGAATTCACTTATGTGAGGTTATCGGCTGCACATGGCGCTTCTTGATTGCCATAAAGAGCCCGTTAAAAATGCCATGAACAGCCATTGATGTCACATTAACATCATGCTTTACTGGCGCAGTGATTTTCATCTGCTACTTTTATCTGCGGCGCGACCTCGGTTTGCGTCATAGGTTCCCGCACCTAAGGGATTCCCCTAGGGACAATCAGGCCCAACCTGATATTCGCAATATCCAATAGCCATTAATGTGACGCCATTCTCATTGCATGAACGGAGTCAGGCTATTGTGTGCGATCGCAGTTCAGTGGCAACAAACCCTCTGGAAACTCCCAGTCTGTGCACTTGCACGGCCGGGCGCGATCTGCCGACGGTTCATGATCGTCGCCACACACGGCATTCCTTCATCAGACATGACGTTGTGGAGATAAGCATGCCAATCGACCGCAAAGACTGGGTACAACGCTTTCCCGAATTTCTTGTCGAGGCTGAGACACTCCTGGCCAAGTCCGAGGAATGCCTGAGCCATCTGCAATTGATCAGCAATGACAAGGACGCCATCGAGTGCATGCTCAGTACCTTGCTCAAGCTTGCGCGCAGGGCGGAAGCTTTGGCGTTGGAGTCGATTTCAGAATTTTCCCTGCACATCCACAGCCTGCTTGACCTCAATCATGCTCATGTCGACCTCAATGATCAGGCTCTGCAAGCCTTGCAGGACTGTTTCACCCTGATGGCCTGGCAGCTTGAGCTGGTTGATCAGAAGACCGGACAATTGAGTCTGGATGAAAGCGAGCAGGCTTCGCTGATCGAAGCGCTGGCGTTTCAGGTCGGTCAAAGCCCGATTCAGTCGCCGCTGACAAGCAAACGTTTGCCGCAAATGCCTTACTCGGGCCAGGCCTGACTCATCGCCGTGGCGCAGTGAGCGTTACCGGACACACGAGTCTATTGTCGTAATTGAATAGTCCATACCTGTCAGCGACAAAACGATATAAATAATCAGCATTGATCGCCCACCCTTTTTCCTGTCGGCCTCAGGGTTTGCCTGTGTGTCGGGAAGCACAACTTCGGGCATCGCCGGCCTTCTTTCAAATCCAAATCAAAACCGACTTTTGTTGCTTTGGAACTGACGTGCAAACTATGTATTTCCTGACTGAATGGACATATATAGCAAGCGCGACCAACGGTATCTTAAGTGGTATTATGTCGCCCCTTAGTTGTTCTCGAATTAATGGCACGGTGCTTTCAGTCGATGGTTATCCGCTGAAGCTCATCTACAACAGGGGCTCCCGGCCATGTTGAAAGCGTTGCCATATTTGACAGTATTTTCAGACAGAGACCCGCCAGGCTCCGGCTGGTCTGCCCGCAGCGAACATTCATTGGCTCCATCCGCTATGTACGCCAGTCTCAAGTCAATTACCCAATGGCCACCCTCGCGGGAGAACGCGCGTCGGTTCACGCTGGTCCTGTCTGTTGCGGCGACACTGGGCAGTGTATTGACCTATGTTTTTTCAGCCTCTTTCAGCGTAGGTCTGCTGCTCTTGCAAATTGCCGCTACGGCCTGTGTCTGGGTGCAATATCGGTTGTCGCGCAAATCGATCAAGTTTCAGCCGCAGGAACTCGCCGACCGTCTGCTGCAAGTCCAGGAAAACGAGCGCCACCGCCTCAGCCGCGAACTGCACGACGATATCGGCCAGTTGCTGACCGCGGCGAAACTGCAGAGCGAGTGGCTCAAACGCCGCCTGCCGCCCGACTCGCAGGAACAATGTACGGTGTTGTGCGACACCCTCGAAGAAACCCTGAACAAAGTGCGCGACGTATCCGCCATTCTCAATCCGCGCCAGTTGATCAGTCTGGGACTCGAGGCCAGCCTGCGTGCGCATCTGCTCAAGACCCTGGCCAACACCAGCGTGCAATGGAGCCTCGATTGCCAGCAACGGCTCAATGGCATCCCGGAAGAAATGGCAGTTGCCGCCTTTCGCATTACCCAGGAAGCGGTTACCAATATTCTTCGTCACGCACAGGCGAAAAATCTGGTGGTACGCTTGCAGCGCCTGCCTGAAGGCCTGACATTGTTGATCAGTGATGACGGCGCGGGATTTGCGCCAGCGACCGATCCGGGTCGCGAGGGACAACGCGGCATGGCCGGGATGGCTGAACGAATCGAGCAACTGGGTGGCACCCTGAGCGTCGTCAGCGAGCCGGGCAAAGGCACCCAGATCGAAGCACTTTTCCCGTGGGCGCCGCGCGCACTCGAACGGGCCAGTACGAATAAGGTTATGCGTTGACTTGTAACTTACTTCTGGTGGATGACCACTCGCTGATCAGGGCCGGCGTGCGCGCCCTGGTACTGGATATTCCTGGTTATGCGGTGATTGGCGAAGCCAATGATGGTTCGCAATTGCTCGAGATGGTCGAGCAACTGAACCCCGACATCGTGTTGCTGGATATCTCCATGAAAGAAACCGGCGGCCTGGAAGCGCTGCAACGCCTCAAGCGCGTGCGACCGCAGAGCAAGGTGCTGATCCTGTCGATGCACACCGATCCGGCGCTGATCATGCAGGCGCTGGAGTCTGGCGCCCACGGTTACCTGCTCAAGGACACCACCGCTACCGAACTCGAACATGCCCTGGAAGCCTTGCGCAACAACGAGCGCTATCTGAGCCCGGCCATCGCCCATACCGTGATCAATCAGGCGCTGACCCGCAATCAGAACCAGCAGCCGGACATTGCCGACTCCCACAACCTGACGGCGCGCCAGCTGGAAATCCTGCGACTGATCGTGCGCGGCAAGTCCACACGCGAAATCGCCAATGGCCTGGGCTTGAGCATCAAAACGGTCGAAACCCACCGCTCACAGATCATGAAGCGTCTGCAGATCTTCGATGTGGCGGGCCTCGTGCTGTTCGCAGTGCGCGAACAGATCATCAGCCTTGACGACTGATCGCTTCAGTACTGCTCAACAAGGGTGAATGCTCCGGCAAATGCACGCGCAATGCCGCCGGACGCACTTCAAAGCGCAGGCTGTTGCACTCCAGCGGTTCGCCGTCGAGATTCATGCAAAGCCCCTCGGCCACTTTGATTTCAACCCACGGCAAACGGGTTCGCACAAACAGATTGTCGAGACCGAAACCCTCGCTCAGCAGCGATTTCAATGTACCTACCAACTCCTGTGGGGCCGGCAGAATGCTGATATCAAGCAGTCCATCGTCGGCCAACGCCTGCGGGCACAGCACGTGTCCGCCGCCAGCCTGACGACCATTGCCGATACCCAGCGCCAACAGTTCGCCGCTCCAGTGAAAGTCCGGCCCCTGCAGTTCGCCATAGGCGGCATGCAACTCGCTGAAGCGCGATAGCCCGGTGAACAGATAAGCCGCGCCGCCAAGGACTTTCTTCAAATCTTCAGACGTGTTGGCCGTAACCTGACTGCCGAAACCGCCAGTGGCCATGTTGAGAAAGATCTGCCCGCCAACCTCGCCGACGTCGATATCGTGCGGCGGCACATCGAGCAGTTCCAGTGCTTCGGCAGGCTCCAGCGGCACCCCGGCGGCGCGGGAAAAATCGTTGGCCGTGCCCAAGGGCAAAAGCACCAGGCTGGCCTTGCCCGGCTGCGCCGCGAGCGCTTCGGCAATGTCGCGCAGGGTGCCATCGCCTCCGCCGGCGATGATCGTCGGGTAGCCCTGCGCCAACGCCTCATTCACCCAGCGCTGAGCGTCCCCGGCTTCCCAGGTCAGGCGCACGGCCAGCTCCCAGCCTTGCTTGCGCTTGTCCTCGACGGCGGTGCGAACCGCCTCGTTGAGGGCCTGCTTGCCATGCAGAATCAACAGCGCCCGGCGCTCACTCATCACGTCACTCCCCATAATCGAATCGATTGAAACATCTTGACCACTGCCGCAGGCAAAAAAGCCCCGCCACCCTCAATAAATTCTGCGTTGCGCGCCAGCCGTCCTACAAGGCAGTACTTTTTCTTACAAAACATGCGGAATCGGCTTAATTGACCCCCTTCGAGCATTCGGTCACCGTGTGCAGGCGGTATCAATCTTCAATTTCAAATACACAAGGATGTGCATGTAATGAGTGGATACACCCTCAGTGCTTCTGTCAGTCGGGGAGCCGGAAAACCTTGCAAGCGAATATTTGAAACAGCCGGTGGATGCTTCCATGCCAAGCCATGAAGCGCGAATGCCATTGAGTCCAGTAGGCCCTCTCGGTGAAAGTCGTACAAATCAAAAGTCGGACTTTAAAAACAGCGCCAGAACGGCTGGAGAAGTTGAAATGGAACCTCGTGTTACCGAGCTTGAAACCCATCTCAAATACCTTCGTCGGGACATGGACGAAGTCCGCAGTGATGTCAGGACGATCAAACACCGGCTCGCCTATTCGGCCGGTGCGATGGCGGTGGTGCTGGGGCTTTTGGGCTGGGTGGCCAACAGCCGGTTCGACCAGCTCGTTACCCTGATGAGCCATTGATGGCTTGAGTCATTGCAGGCGCCGCCTGAGTCAGCCGACGCCTGCCTTCGCAAGACCGCGATCAGCCCAGCAGTTCACTCAGCGGGATGAACGCCACCTCCTCACCTTCGTTCAATGTGCGGCCTTCAGGTATTTCCACCAGACCATCCGCCCACACCGCGCTACGCAGGACCCCAGAGCTCTGGTTGCGGTATACAGTCGCCCGTCCCTTCTCGAGTCTTCCGCGCAGATACTCACGTCGATTGCCTGCCACAGGCCAGGCAAAACCGGCTGGCACAGTGATTTTCAACGGTTCGACGTCACGCACACCCTGGCGTCGTAACAGATAGGGGCGGGTCAGCAGCGCAAAGGTCACCAGGGTTGAGGCGGGATTTCCCGGCAAACCGATGACCGGTACATTGCGAAAGTGACCACAGGTCAGTGGTTTGCCTGGCTTGATCGCCAGCTTCCACAGCGCCAGTTCGCCCTCCTCGCGCAGGGCGATGCCAAGAAAATCCGCTTCACCCACCGACACCCCGCCAGTGGAAAGAATCAGATCGACATTCTGCAACTCACCAAGCCGGGCGCGAGTGGTGGCGAGATCGTCGGGAAGAATCCCGGCATCAATCACTTCGCAGCCAAGCCGTTGCAGCCAGCTGCACAGCAAGACGCGGTTGCTGTTATAGATTTGCCCCGGTCCCAGCGCCTGACCCGGTTCAACCAGTTCGTCTCCCGTAGAAATCACCGCCACGCGAACCTTGCGCACCACCTTCAGAACGGCACAGCCCAGCGATGCAGCGAGCCCCTGCTCGATTGGACCGAGCCTCGTTCCGGCCGGCAGAACCAGCTCACCGATAGTGGTTTCCTGCCCTTGCGGCCGAATGTTCTGCCCTGCCTTCATCGGCTCAAGGAAGCGCACTTTACCGTCGGCCTCGACTTCCGCGTTCTCTTGCATCTCCACGCAATCCGCGCCCGCCGGCACGGGCGCACCGGTGAAAATGCGTGCACAGGTACCCGGCACCAAAGGTTCGGGAGACTGCCCGGCAAACACCTTTTGACTGACCGGCAGCGGTTGGCCATTCCAATCGCCGAGGTTGAGTGCATAACCGTCCATGGCAGAGTTCGGCCAGGGCGGCAGATCCAGCGTGGAAAACAGGTCCTCTCTCAACACTCGCCCTTGAACCTGCGCCAACGGCAGGCTCTCATACTCAACAATCGGTGAGGCCTCAGCCATTTCCAGCAGGCGAGCCAGCGCCACTTCGACCGGCATCAAGGCCCCGGTCTTGCCCGGCTTAGCCACGGGTTTCACACGGCGCCGCCTGCTTCAAATGCGTGACGAAATTGCACGGACGATGGCGGGCGTCCAACTGCTCACCGAGAATGCCGTCCCAACCGGTACGCACTGCATTGGTCGAACCCGGCAGGCAGCACACCAGCGTGCCATTGGCCAGACCGGCCAGCGCGCGCGATTGCACGGTCGAAGTGCCGATATCGGCTACCGAGATCTGCCGGAACAATTCGCCAAAGCCGTCGACCTGTTTGTCGAGCAGGCATGCAACCGCTTCCGGGGTGCTGTCGCGACCGGTAAAACCAGTACCGCCGGTGATCAGCACCACCTGCACGACATCGTCGGCAATCCAGTTGGCGACTTGCGCGCGAATTTTGTAAAGATCATCTTTGAGCAGAACGCGTTGCGCCAGGTTATGACCCGCCGCCGTCAAACGGTCGACAAAGACCTGGCCGGAAGTATCGGTTTCCAATGTTCGGGTATCACTGACAGTCAGCACCGCAATATTAAGCGGCACGAAAGGTACATCAGCCTTGGCTTTCATAGGCTCATCCAGTTGTAGGAGAAACAGCCCGGTGTTATATCACAGCGCCCCGTTTTTTCGCCGCCCCTGTGGAGGGATGCAATGACTATCAACACGCCACCGCCGCCCTGCTCGATCCTGCTGCTGGCAGGCGGACGCGGCCAGCGCATGGGTGGGCAGGACAAAGGTTTGGTGCAATGGCTGGGCGAGCCGATGATCGCGCATCTGCAGCGCAAGGTCCGTGCGCTGACCGACGACCTGATTATTTCCTGCAACCGCAATCGTGAGCGCTACGCGGCTTTTGCCGATCACCTGGTCGCTGACGATGAAGGCGATTTCCCCGGGCCACTGGCCGGGATTCGCGCCGGCCTGAAAGCCGCGCGCCATACACACTTGCTGGTATTGCCCTGCGATGTTCCGCGCATTGACGCCGGATTGCTGCAGAGCATGCGCGAGACGGCGCAGCTAAATTCTGAAAAACCTTTAATGTTGCGCCATGGCGAACACTGGGAACCGTTGCTCTGCGTGATCCCGCTGAGCCTTTCGGCGGCCTTCGAAGACGCCTGGAACGCCGGTGAACGCAGTCCCGGCCGGGTGATGCGCAGTCTCGGCGCGACGGCGTTGCAATGCCCGGACAACGACCCGCGTCTGGCCAACCTCAATACCCCCGAACTGTTAAACGCTTACAACACTGTGTCAGACTGACACCATTCAAGGAACTCTCACGCCTTGTATACGTCTCAAGCTCAGTAACCAAAAGAATTCCCATTCGGAGACACACTCATGACTCAACGGACCCTCGCCACTTTCATGCTCGCACTGGGCCTGGCCACCCTCGCCGGTTGCTCCTCGCCTACAGTGATCACCTTGAATGACGGTCGCGAAATCCAGGCCGTCGACACCCCGAAATACGATGACGATTCGGGCTTCTACGAGTTCCAGCAACTGGACGGCAAAGAGACCCGCATCAACAAGGATCAGGTGCGTACCGTTAAAGAACTGTAAGTTCTGGTCGACCGGATACAGAAGAGCCCGCATTGATTGCGGGCTTTTTTATGGGCGCTCGAAAAGTGCCTGGGTGTCACCACTGCAGCGTGATCTGGGTTTCGAACTCACGCGCCTCTCCCGTCACAGGGTCAATGAATTTCAGCCCCTGCGCCAGCAGCTTCAGCGGGTTGGCGTAGTCATCCTCGACATTTTTCAATACCTGCGGATAAAACGGGTCATTGCAGATGCTCGCGCCCAATGCAGTCATGTGGACGCGCAGTTGATGTTTCTTGCCGGTGACCGGAAACAGCCCATAGCGCCACAAGTCGCCGTTCTTTTCCCGCACTTGCACCGCCGTTTCGGTATTGCTGGCGCCCGGACCTTCCTGCATGCGGAAGAACGGCTCGCCGTCGACCAGACGACTCTTGTGCACCAAGGGAAATTCCACATCCGGCAGCGCTGGGGCAATCGCTTCATAGCGCTTGTCGATCTGGCGCGTAGGGAACAACGACTGATAGGCCGAACGGGTCTGCGGGTTGGCCGAGAAAATCACCAGCCCTGCGGTATGTCGATCAATACGGTGCAGCGGCACCAGATGAGGGTTGTCCAGGCGCCGGATCAGGCGGCGCAGTAACGTTTGTTCAACGTACTCCCCGGCCGGCGTCACCGGCAGAAAGTGCGGTTTGTCCGCCACGACCAGGTGTTCATCGGCATACAGAATCGTCTCGACTACCGGAATCGGCTTTTCGTCCGGCACTTCGCGAAAGTAATGGATGCGCAAACCTTCCCTGTACGCCAGGTTCACGTCGATCGGCTGACCGTTGCCATCCAGAACACGCCCTCGGGCAATCCGGTCCAGCCATTGCTCGCGGCCAATGGCACTGAAATGCTCGCACAGACAATCGAGTACGGTCAGCCAATGACCTGGCGGCAAATAGAGTGTGCTCGCCTGGGTGTGGGCGGCAGAGAATGTTGGAGTGGACATATGGAAGTTCGGACCCTCAATGCGAAGTCGCATTATCCAGCACTGAGGGAAACCTAACTAGCGCAGAATACTTACGCCGGGATCGACTTGAGCGCTGCGGCCTCGGTGAACTCCTTGAGCCAGCGCAGTACGTCAACCGCCTCCCAGCGACCCGGATCGTACAAGGCATAAAGCAAGCCCTGATAGCCGACCACATCCAGCTGTTTGTGGTAACCGGCACGCTGAAACAGCGCCTCGATTTCGGCGAAACAGGTGTTGAAATGCAGTTTGTTGAAAGGCGTCTTGCCCTCCGTGACCAGCCCGTCCAGGCGCAATTCAAGAACCGCCTCGCGCACCACGTCAACCGACATCCGGTTCACGCTGTTCTTCAACTGTTCGACATTGACCACGGTTCATCCCTCTGACGCATTTACTGTATAGGCATACAGTAACCGAACAAACCGCAAAAAGCCAAGGGATGGAATCTGGTGGCGACCGGCGGAAAAGCCAGGGAATCCAGATCAACGCAGAAACGCGACAACCTCGTCCGCGCTGAACGGCCAGTCCAGTTCCGCCCCGGTATCGACCCGGCGCAGCACTGGAATTCTCAAACTGTAAGCCTCGTACCAGGTTTCATCTTCAGCAATATCGATCAGTTCAACCAGCAGCCCATGCTCGACGAAAGGCATGAGCTCGGCTTCAGCGACTTCACAGAGATGACACCCGAGAGTGCCGAACAGCTGACATTCAGGAGGCATGTGCGCTCAACCGCAAAATGAGTGGGGCTTTATTCTAGGCCTGTGTGCAAAAGCCGTCGAGCCAGCGCCGCCCAAAGGCTCCAGTGCCGTAACAGCGCAACGCTGGCAAAACCCTGACGCACATCAGTTCGCAGAAAAGCGCATTGCGCGATGCTTGCGGTCTTTTTGCTTCTACGCTTGAAAAGCCTGAAGCCGCCGCCGGAGTGTCCAGTGTTCGCCAATCTGCTGATCATCCTCGCCTCGTCCCTCGTGGTGATTGCCCTGTTTCGACGGCTGCGATTGCCGCCGGTGCTGGGCTATTTGTGCGTCGGACTGCTGGTCGGGCCAAGCGCATTTGATTGGGTCAACGAGAGCGAGCACTTGCCGGACGTTGCCGAGTTGGGCGTGGTGTTTCTGTTGTTTTCGCTGGGTCTGGAGTTTTCCCTGTCGAAGATGATTGCCCTGCGTCAGGTGGTGTTTCGCCTTGGCAGCCAGCAGGTGCTGATCAGCACCGCGCTGCTCGGGCTGCTGTTGATGCTGCTGGGCATGCCGCTGACACCTGCGCTGCTGCTCGGCGCCGGGCTTTCGCTTTCATCGACAGCGATCGTCACCAAGGAGCTGAGTAGCCTGGGCGAAGTGTTCAGCAGCCATGGGCAGAACGCGGTGGGGGTGTTGCTGTTTCAGGACGTCGTGGCGGTGTTGCTGCTGACCCTGATCCCGGTGTTCGCCGGCAGCAGCGAGCAGGCCTGGTATTGGGCGCTGCCGTTGACGCTGGGCAAAACCGTAGTGCTGTTCGTCGGTCTGCTGCTGGCCAGTCGCTGGTTGCTGCCGCGACTGTTTCATGAAGTGGCGGCCTCGCGCTCGGCCGAGTTGTTTGTGCTGCTGGCGCTGGTGATCGTGCTATTGACTGCCTGGCTGACCCACCTGCTGGGCCTGTCCCCTGCCCTCGGCGCGTTTCTGGCCGGCATGTTGCTCGGTGAAAGTCACTACCGGCACCAGATCGAGGCCGATATCCGGCCCTTTCGCGACATCCTGCTCGGGGTGTTTTTCGTCAGCATCGGCATGCTGATCGACCTGCAACTGTTCCTCAGCCACAGCCTGGCGATCCTCGGCCTCACCGTCGGCTTGATGGTGATCAAAGGCATCGTCGTAGCATTACTGGTGAAATGGCGCGGCAGCGACAGCGAAACCGCCTGGCGCAGCGGACTCGCGCTGGCCCAGGGCGGAGAGTTCTGCTTCGCATTGATGGCGCAGATGCAACAGAGCCGCATGCTGCCCGAGGGCTTGGGCGAACTGCTGCTGGCGGCGACGTTCTGCTCAATGCTGCTGACCCCGCTGTTGCTGCGTGCAGCGCCACGCATCGCCGCCGTTCTGCATCGCAAACCCAATCAGGAAGCGCAAATCGAGGAGATCAGCGCGCTCAATGCCGACCTCAACCAACACGTAGTGATTTGCGGCTACGGCCGTGTCGGCCAATCGATCGGGCGGTTCATGAGCAATGCCAGGCAGCCTTACATCGCTCTGGACAATGACCCGGTGCGCGTCCAGGAAGCCAGCAGCGGCGAAAGTGACGTCCATTACGGCGATTCGTCGCGCGGCGACCTGCTGACCGCCGTCGGCCTGCTGCGCGCACGACTATTGGTGATTGCCGTGGATCAGAGCGATGTCGCCCTGCGCATTCTCAAGGAGGCGCGAAGGCTGAACGGCCATGTGCCGATTCTGGTGCGCACCCGCGACGACAGCCAATGGGCCGAATTGAAAGCCGCCGGCGCCACCGAAGTGGTGCCGGAGCTTCTGGAGTCAAGCCTGATGCTCGCCTCTCACGCGTTGATCATGCTCGGATTGCCCGCGCATAAAGTGCAGGAACAAGTCGATCAGGTGCGCATCGACCGCTATCGCCTGCTGCATGGTTTTTATCCCGGTACCGACGATGCCGAGACTTAATCCTGGCTCACCGCGCCGATCTTGTGCAGCGACAGGTCGGCACCGTAATACTCTTGTTCCTGGCTCAGGCGCAGACCATGCAATGCCTTGATCACGCCGTACACGAGGAAGCCGCCGAGCAGCGCCACCGCAACGCCGAGCCCGGTGCCGATCAACTGGCTGAGCAGGCTGACACCGCCGATACCGCCGAGCGCGGTCTGGCCGAAAATCCCGCAGGCAATCCCGCCCCACACGCCGCACAAGCCGTGCAGTGGCCACACACCCAGCACATCGTCGATGCGCCACTTCACCTGAGCGGCGGTAAAACACCAGACAAACAATGCGCCGGCTATTGCCCCGGTCAGCAGCGCGCCGACCGGGTGCATCAGATCAGATCCGGCACAGATCGCCACCAACCCGGCCAGCGGGCCGTTGTGCAAAAATCCTGGGTCATTGCGTCCGACGATCAGCGCTGCCACGGTGCCGCCGACCATGGCCATCAGCGAGTTGACCGCCACCAGCCCACTGACGCCTTGCAGCGTCTGCGCGCTCATCACGTTGAAGCCGAACCAGCCGACAATCAGAATCCACGAGCCCAGCGCCAGGAACGGAATGCTCGACGGTGCGAACGCCACCAGACGTCCGTCGCGGTAGCGGCCATTGCGCGGTCCGAGCAGCAACACGGCCGCCAGCGCCAGCCAGCCGCCCATGGCATGCACCACCACCGAGCCGGCGAAATCATGGAACGGCGCACCGAACTGCGTCGTCAGCCAGGCCTGCAGACCGTAGTTGCCGTTCCAGATCATGCCTTCGAAGAACGGGTAAATGAACGCGACGATCAGCGCTGTGGCGCACAACTGCGGTACGAAGCGCGCGCGCTCGGCAATGCCGCCGGAAATGATCGCCGGGATCGCCGCGGCAAACGTCAGCAGAAAGAAAAATTTCACCAGTCCGTAACCGTGGTCGGCGCTCAACACCGCTGCCGGCTGCATGAACGTCACACCGTAAGAGAGCCAATAGCCTATAAAGAAATAAGCCAGCGTCGAGACGGCAAAATCGCTGAGGATCTTCGCCAGTGCGTTGACCTGGTTTTTCTGCCGGACCGTTCCGACCTCCAGAAAGGCGAAACCGGCATGCATCGCCAGTACCATCACGGCACCGATCAGAATGAACAAGGTATTGGAGCTGTGAACGAGCGTGTCCACAGCGCTTTGCAGATTTTCCATAAGCAGGCAGACCTAACGGCAGAAAAGGCACCAAAGCGGCTCGTGCGCACATTTCATGCACCAAGTTGCAGCCAGGCAGGCACCGAACGGCATCTTCAGCGAACTGCTTTGGCGCACCCGGTCGACGTGCTGACACGAACCGCGATCATTCGGGACAAGGTTTCCCGTGGCGTACGCCCGGCAACAGCGCACAATGGCCGGGCGACGCACCACAACACAGCAATTGTCGTACCAGTCATTTCTACTGAACCTTCGCGCAAGGCTCATACTCGAACGCTTCAGACGTCACTACGGAGATCCACCCAATGGCCAGCATCAAGGCAAAGACTGCTCAAGACATCCTGATGAACGACTTCCAGACTCTGGTCGCCGACACCGAGCGCTTGCTCGAGCACACCGCCACCCTGGCTGGTGATCAGGCCGATGAGCTGCGTGCGCAGATCCACGACAGCCTGTTGCGTGCCCGCGAAACCCTGAAACTGACCGAAGACAGCCTGCGCGAACGCGGTCAGGCTGCGGTGACCGCCACCGAGGAATACGTGTCGGCCAACCCATGGCAGTCGGTGGGCATAGCGGCCGGCGTCGGCTTTCTGATTGGCCTGCTGGCCACTCGGCGCTGATCATGTCGATCGGTGAATCCGGCCCGACTGCGGGCACCGCCTCTTCCACGCGACGCCTGGGCGCCGCCGTTCTCGGTCTGCTGCACAGTCATGTCGAACTCTTCGGCATCGAATTGCAGGAACAGAAATCACGCACCGTGAGCCTGCTGCTGTTCGCAGGGCTGGCCCTGGTCTTTGCCCTGTTGCTGCTGGTGGGTTTATCGACGCTGGTGATGATCGTGTTCTGGGACACGTATCGTCTGGCCGCGATCATTGGTCTGTGCGTTTTTTATACCCTGGCCTCGATCTTCTGCGGACTGCGCCTCAAGGCGGCGATCTTCGATGAGTCCTCACCTTTCCACGGCACGCTCGAAGAGCTGGCCAACGACCGGGAGCGCCTGCTGCCATGAGCCATCCGCAATTGCCGCATAACAGCTCACGCCGGGAAATGCGCAAGGCGCTGATTCGTCTGCGCATGGAAATGCATCGCCAGGAAATCCGCCATGAGGCCGGGCAAGTGCTGCAACCGTTGCAACGCGTGCGTGGCATGACGCAGGGTCTGCACAGCGGTTTCGGCATCAAGCACGCGCCGTTATGGGGCGTGGCCGCCGTTACGCTGCTGGGTTTTCTCACCGGCAAAGGTGCGAAAAGCGGCGGCGGTGGCGTCAGCCGCTTGATCCGGCTCGGCACTACGCTGGGGCCACTGATCAAACTGGTCATGCAGAGTTCGGCAAAACGCTGAAGTGATCCATCTGGCTACATTCTTGCACTGACGGCGGGATGAACCTGTTATCCGCAGGTTCAATCCCGCACGCCTATCCGGCCGGCGGGGTTCATCAAAACAAGAACCAAGGAGGCCCCGTGATCGACGGGCAACCGCTCGCCTGCTTTCAACCCTTCATCGATACCGCCACCGGACTGATTGCAGGCGTCGAAGCGCTGGGTCGCCTGCGCCAGGCCGACGGCCAACTGGCTTCGGTCGGGCCGTTGTTCGCCGATCCACGTACGCCGGCGATTGCCCTGCGCCGCCTGGACCGACAGATCCGTGATAACGCGCTAAGCCGCCTGCACGAAGCCCCACCCGACTGGTTTCTCAGCTTGAACATGTCACCGCGCTGGATCAGCCGCCTGCGCGCCGGGCAGGCATTGCCCAGCCTCCGGCAACTGGCGCGTCACGGTGTCGATCCGCAACGCATCGTCTTCGAAATTACCGAGCTGGGCGGCAATGACCAACGCCTGGCCGAGGTGGTCGCGCGTTATCGCGAGGCCGGTGCCAGAATCGCCATCGATGACTTCGGTGCCGGGTACTCACAGCTCGATCGGGTGCTGGCATTGCAACCGGACATTCTCAAACTCGACATGCGCCTGTTTCAGGCCGCGGCACTGGGCGGGCCGAGCAGTGACGTGGTCAAGGCACTGGCGCAGATGGCCGAGAAGACCGGATGCTGGATCATTGCCGAAGGCGTCGAGACCGAAGCGCAGCTCAATTTTGCCCTCGAGTGCGGCTCGCGTTATGTCCAGGGTTTTCTGTTTGCCCGAGCGCAAGAGGCGTTCTTCCCCACCGATGCATTCGTGCAGCGTTTCGCCGAACTGCGTCAGCGCTATGTGCGGCAGAAACTCGCCGAGCGCGGACGACTGATGCAGATGCGCCAGCAACTGACCGAACTGATGTCGATCCTGCAAGCCTGGGCGCAAGCCCACGCACCGTTGAGCGCGCTGCCAAAACTGGACGCCTTTCCCTGGCTGCTGAGGTTTTATCAATGCGATCGCCACGGTACGCAACTGACGCCCAATCTGGAATGGCGCCAGCAAGGTTGGGTCGCCGACAACCGTTATCTGGGCCACAACTGGTCGTGGCGGCCGTACTTCTATCACCTGCTCGCCGAGGGCTGGGAAGAGCGCCGCTTGACCCTCTCCAGCACTTACCGCGATGCCACCAGCAATCAGTATTGCCTTACCGCCGGGCAGTTTTTCGACAACGGCGAGCGCTTGCTGCTGATCGACATCGACGCTGCCGGCCTGTAGTTCCGCTTGCAGGCGCGTGCACGAACCGGGAAGCTAGCGGCCAACATTCGAGTTTTCCTGACGGAGAGAAACAGCCTTGGATTGGCCCACCCTGCTCAACCGCGAACGTCTCGGCAAGCCGCTGCACAGCCCGCAAGAACTTGGCCGCAGCCCTTTTCACAAAGACCATGACCGAATCATCTTCTCCGGCGCCTTCCGCCGGCTAGGGCGCAAGACCCAAGTGCATCCGGTCACCAGCAACGACCACATTCACACGCGTCTGACCCATTCGCTGGAAGTCAGCTGCGTCGGCCGCTCGCTGGGCATGCGCGTCGGTGAAACCCTGCGCAGCGCGCTGCCCGAATGGTGCGACCCGGCCGACCTCGGCATGGTCGTGCAATCGGCGTGTCTGGCCCACGACATTGGCAATCCGCCCTTCGGCCATTCCGGCGAAGACGCCATTCGCCACTGGTTCCAGCAGGCCGCCGGACGCGGCTGGCTCGATGGCATGAGCGACGCCGAACGCGGCGACTTCCTCAATTTCGAAGGCAATGCTCAGGGCTTTCGCGTTCTTACGCAACTGGAATACCACCAGTTCGACGGCGGCACCCGCTTGACCTACGCCACCCTCGGCACCTACCTCAAATACCCGTGGACCGCACGTCACGCCGACTCGCTGGGCTACAAGAAACACAAATTCGGCTGCTACCAGAGCGAACTGCCCCTGCTTGAGCAGATCGCCCACAAACTCGGCCTGCCGCAAATCGAAGATCAGCGCTGGGCACGCCACCCACTGGTGTACCTGATGGAAGCGGCTGACGACATTTGTTATGCGCTGATCGATCTTGAAGACGGCCTCGAAATGGAGCTTCTGGAATACGCCGAAGTCGAAGCGCTGCTGCTCGGCCTGGTCGGCGATGACCTGCCGGAAACCTATCGCCTGCTCGGCCCGCAAGACTCGCGCCGACGCAAACTGGCGATCCTGCGCGGCAAAGCCATCGAGCACCTGACCAACGCCGCCGCACGCGCCTTCGTCGAACAACAGGACGCCCTTCTCGCCGGCACCCTTCACGGCGACCTGGTCGAACACATGCACGGCCCGGCCAAACGCTGCGTACTCAACGCCAAAGACATCGCGCGCAAGAAAATCTTCCAGGACAAACGCAAGACCTTGCACGAAATCGGCGCCTACACCACCCTGGAAATCCTCCTCAACTCGTTCTGCGGCGCCGCGCTGGAACAACACAACGGACGCACCCCGTCCTTCAAAAGCCGACGCATCCTCGACCTGCTCGGCAGCAACGCCCCCGACCCGCAAGGCTCGCTGCACACCTCTTTCCTGCGCATGATCGACTTCATCGCCGGCATGACCGACAGCTACGCCAGCGACATGGCGCTGGAAATGACCGGACGGTCCAGCCACTGAGCCCCCCGCGCACATCGCGAAGATCAACAGCCCCTCACCCTAGCCCTCTCCCGGAGGGAGAGGGGACTGACTGCGGTGAATGCGAGATATACGCCGGCCTGGGATATCGAGTCGTATGCGATTTCGAAGCCAACATAGATCGGCTCCCTCTCCCTCGGGAGAGGGCTGGGGTGAGGGGCAGCCACACCACAGACCCAAAGCCACCCCCCCCGCTTCTAACCACTCAACAATGAGCGTTAGCTCGCGTGCTGTTGATCTTGATCTTGCCTAACCAGCGACATCGGAAGGCTGAGCGCAGGGATTGATCCGGGCGTGGGAGCGCAGCGACCGTACGACGAAGTCGTACACAGCGGAAGGAGGTGCAGCGAAGCAAACCGTAGCCGCTGCGCCCGGATCGATCCCGGAGCGAAGGGACCCGAGCCTGCGAGGGCCGGACGCAGGAGCAAAGCCTTTTGGTTCCTTTTTGGCGTCTGAAAAAGGGACTCGCCGTAAGGGCGAAACCGCCAGCAGCAACACCCGCAAAAATGGATATTCACTCAATCAACAAGCAAACACACCCGCAACTTTAAACAATAAAAAAACGCGTTCCCCGCCAACACTTACAACTCGAGAGAGCGAAACTAAAAGCCCATCCCGATCCTGCACTTCCTTACGCCAAACCCAGTTCAACCGTAGTCCGCTTCCTCATTGCTTGTAGGACTTATCCGATACAACGACTAAGACCTCGTCACTCCCTGCGAGTGCTCATGCAACTGAGCTAAGGTGCGCGCTTTATTCGCGCTCGCATGGGATTTTATTATGAACTCCGTTTTTATCGTCGACGATCACCCGGTCATCCGTCTCGCCGTTCGAATGCTGCTCGAACATGAAGGTTACAAGGTCGTCGGCGAGACCGACAACGGAGTCGATGCCATGCAGATGGTCCGCGAATGCATGCCCGACCTGGTCATCCTCGACGTGAGCATTCCCAAACTGGACGGCCTGGAAGTACTGGCCCGCTTCAATGCCATGGGATCGCCGCTGAAAATCCTGATCCTGACCGCCCAGTGCCCGACGCTCTTCGGCATTCGCTGCATGCAATCCGGCGCCTCGGGCTATGTTTGCAAACAGGAAGACCTGAGCGAGCTGGTCAGTGCGATCAAAGCGGTACTTTCCGGTTACAACTATTTCCCCAGCCAGGCATTGAATCCGGTTCGTAGTGACGACGTCCGTTATGCCGAACTTGAACTGTTCAAATCCGTCAATGATCGCGAATTGATGGTGTTGCAACTTTTCGCCCAAGGCCGCACCAACAAGGAAATCGCCAAAGGCATGTTTCTGAGCAATAAAACCGTCAGCACTTACAAAAAACGCCTGATGCAAAAACTCAAAGCCAAATCCCTTGTAGAACTTATCGAAATGGCCAAACGCAACGCACTCGTGTGAGAGCCTCATGCCCAGTCGTTTGAAGAACTATCTATTGGCGTTGAGCGCAACTCTGCTCCTGAGCGGCAACGTCTTTGCCCAGCCCGACACCTCGCCGGACTACGCCTTGCTCAGCCGGTCAGCGAGCGAAGCGGTATCGGTTACGCTCGACCCGTCCCAGCGCCAGTGGCTGCGTGAACGCAAACAACTGGTATTGGGCACCTCCGCGCCCGACTACCCGCCGTTCGACATGACAGTCAGTGGCAAGGATTACGAAGGCCTCACCGCCGACTACGCCGGGCTGCTCAGCCAGGCCATTGGTCTGCCGATCCGGGTACAGCGCTTCCCTTCACGCGATGCGGCAATCCGCGCCCTGCTCGACGGCCAGGTCGACCTGCTCGGGACCGCCAACGGTTTCGAAGCCAGCAACGCCAACCTCGCTCTTTCCACCCCATATGCCTTCGACCAGCCCGTGCTGGTCACCCGCGAGGATGAAACCCGCTCGCTCAGCGAAGGCCTCGCCGGGCTGCGGCTGAGCATGGTCTACCACTACCTGCCGCTGCCCGAGATCAGGGCGCTGTATCCGAAAGCACTGATCACCTGTTACCCCTCCTACCAGAACGCGATCAACGCGGTGGCATTCGATCAGGCCGATGTGTTTCTCGGCGATACCCTTTCCACTCATTACATGATTAACAAGGGCTACCTGAACAACGTGCGCATGGCCAATTTCGGCAAGCAGGAAGCCCAGGGTTTCAGCTTCGCCGTGCGCCGCAGCAACCCGCAACTGTTGAGCATCATCGACCACGTGATCAAAGCCGTTCCGGCGACCGAACGCGACAGCATTGCCAAACGCTGGAGCGCCGGCAGCGATCTGCTGCTCAGCGAGCAGAAACCGCAACTGACCGAGCGCGAAGAAGCCTGGCTCAAACAGCATCCGGTCGTCAGCGTGGTGGTGAACGAGGCCTTCGCCCCTCTGACGTTCTTTGACAACGACGGCAACTTTCGCGGTATCAGCGCCGACTTGCTCGAACTGATCCGCCTGCGGACCGGCCTGCGCTTCGAGATCCGGCGCAGCCGTAACGACGCGGAGATGATCCAGCAAATCGATCGCCATCAAGCTGACCTGATCGCCGCGCTGTTGCCGTCGCAAGAACGTGAGAAACACCTGAGTTTCAGTCGGCCCTATCTGGAAAACTCCTACGTTTTGCTGACGCGCAAGAGCGCCGACGGCCCGACCAATCTCGGTCAGTTGCGCGGCAAGCACCTGGCCATCGCCCAGGGCAATCCGATCATCGACTACCTGCGTGAGGAGTTTCCCCGCATCCATCTGATTGAAACGGCGGATACCTTCAGCGCCGTGTCGCTGCTTGCGGAAGGCCAGGTCGACGGCGCGGTGAATTCGCTGGTCATCGCCAATTACTTCATATCCTCGCGGATCTTCAACCAGCCACTGCAGATCACCACCACCATCGGTACAGGCCAGGCCGCGTTCTCACTGGCGACGGCGCGTGACAACATCGAACTGACCTCGATCATCAACAAGGCGCTATTGAGCATTGCACCTGATGAACTGGGCGTGATCAACGGTCGCTGGCGCGGTTACTCCACCGCCTCGCAGAACATTTGGCACAATTACCAGCGCCTGTTCTATCAGGTCATTCTGGTCGCCTGTCTGCTGTTGTTGCTGCTACTGGCCTGGAACGCGTACATGCGTCACCAGATCAAGCAACGCCAGGCTGCCGAACGTGCGCTGAACGATCAGCTGGAGTTCATGCGTTCACTGGTGGACGGCACCCCGCATCCGATTTACGTACGCGACCGCCAGGGCTTGCTGCAAAGCTGCAATGAAAGCTACCTCGAAGTCTTCGCTGCCAGGCGTGAGGATGTGATTGGCAAAAGCGTCGTCGAAGGCACCCTGAGCAATGCTTGCGAGGCGCAGGCTTTTCACGCCGACTACCAGCGAGTCGTTGCCGAAGGCACGCCGATGGTGGTCGACCGGCCTTTGCACATCGGCAACCGGCGCCTGACGATCTATCACTGGATACTGCCGTACCGCGATTCCAGCGGTGCTGTGCAGGGCATCATCGGCGGCTGGATAGACATCAGCGAGCGCCGTCAATTGTTCGATGAGCTGCGCACGGCCAAGGAGCAGGCGGACGAGGCCAGCCGGGCTAAAAGCACCTTTCTGGCGACCATGAGCCATGAGATCCGCACGCCGATGAACGCTGTGATCGGCATGCTCGAGCTAACCCTCAGACGCATGGATCAACAGCACCCGGATCGCTCGTCGATCGACACTGCGTACCATTCGGCCAAGGATCTGCTCGGTCTGATTGGCGATATTCTCGACATCGCCCGTATCGAATCCGGGCGCCTGAGCCTGTGTCCGGAGCGGGTCAATCTGGTCGATACGGTGGCATCGGTCACGCGCATTTTCGACGGCCTCGCCCGGCAGAAAAACCTCGTCCTGCAAACCCTGCTCAATCCACCGGAGCTCGCGGTCGACGTGTATCTCGACCCGCTGCGCTTCAAGCAGGTGCTGTCGAATCTGGTCAGCAACGCGATCAAATTCACCGAGCAGGGCCATGTCAGGATCACCCTCGACCTGATGAACACCGAGCTGCCCGGCCGTGCACTGATGCAACTGACCGTTCAGGACAGCGGCATCGGTATCAGCGCCGAAGACCAGCAACGCCTGTTCGCGCCATTCGCTCAGGCGCAGAACGGTAATCGACATGGCCGCAGCGGCGCCGGTCTGGGCCTGGTGATCAGTCGCAACCTGTGCGAAATGATGGGTGGGCAACTGCAATTGAGCAGCCAACCGGGAATTGGCACTCAAGTATGCCTCTCGCTGGCTGTGGAAACACTGCCGGCACAGCTGAGCGCGGGCCAGAACGAAGCCGAGATCAAGCCAGCGCGAACGCCACTGAGCGTACTGGTGGTGGATGATCATCCGGCCAACCGCTTGTTGATGTGTCAACAGCTGGAGTTTCTCGGCCATCGCTTCAGCGTTGCCGAAAATGGCTGTATCGGCCTGGAACGGTGGAAGGCTGGCCACTTCGATCTGGTGATTGTCGACTGCAACATGCCGTTGATGAACGGCTACGAGCTGACCCGCGCCATTCGCCAGCATGAACTGCAGACGCGCTGTCCACCCTGCGTTGTGTTGGGATTTACTGCCAATGCTCAACCGGAGGAAGTCCTGCGTTGCAAACAGGCCGGCATGGACGATTGCCTGTTCAAGCCGCTGAGTCTGAGCCTGCTCAGTGAATGGGTCGATGGCATCACGCCGGCGTCGTCAGGCCCGGCGTTCGATCTGCAAAACCTCGACATGCTGACCGGCGGCAACCCGGCACAGACCCGCCGCTTGCTTGCCGAGCTGCTCAAGAGCAGCCACCTCGACCGCCAGGAGCTGCTGGCGTTGTCGCCGACCAATGACCGCGCGGCGCTGGCGGCGGTCGCGCACAAGATCAAGGGCGCGGCGCGCATTGCGCAGGCGGCAAAGGTCATCGAATGTTGCGAAGCCCTTGAACAGGCGTGCATCAATGCCGCGTCAGGCGATGAGCTTGCCCGCCATTGCGAGGCGAGCAGCCAGGCGATGCTCGATCTGGAGCAGGCCTTGCAACAACAATTGGCGCTGTCGGAGCAAAGCACAATGAGCTTGCCTTAACTATGCTGGGTGCTGAGCAGTGAGTTAACCATCATGGAGAGCCAGAAATGCCCAGCCCACTGCGCCCGGAACAACGCCGGTTTCCGCTGCACGTGCACATCAGCGTCATGTTCACCTGCCTGCTGCTGCTCACAGGGATCGTGCTGGGGTTGTTCCATTACCGCCAGACCACCCAGATCATCCTGTCGAGCAGCGAAAAACTGTTCAACCGGATCGAACAGGACGTGCGCCTGGACATGGCCGCCACCTATCAACCGATCCGTCATCTGTTGAGCCTGCTGGCGGGCGATCCTGCCGCGCAGGCGGACAATCTGGAGCAACGCCTGGCCTTGCTCAGGCCGTTCAGCCAGTCACTGACCGATAACCCCAGTCTGGCGTCGTTGTATCTGGGTTATGCCAACGGCGATTTTTTCATGGTGCGGCCATTACGCAGCGCCGCGCTTAAAACCTTGCTCAAAGCGCCCGAGGCCGCAGCGTTTCAGGTCTGGAGCATCGAGCATGACGCGCAGGGCAGCCTGCATTCGCAGTCACTGTTCTTCGACCCGGCTCTGCTGCCGGTCGGTCGTCAGGACAACCTCGCCGACCGCTACGATCCGCGCAGTCGCGCCTGGTTCACCCAGGCGCGCGAACAAAGCGAACAGATCACCACCGAACCCTATGTGTTTTTCTCCACGCACAACGTCGGCACCACCCTGGCCCGACGCAGTGGTGACAACGCAGTGATCGGCGCCGACCTGACGCTGGTCGCCCTGTCGGCAACCTTGAGTAAACATGTGGTCACGCCATCCACTGAAATCGCCCTGTTCGATGCCGATGGCAATGCCGTGGCCTACCCTGACAGCCAACGCCTGATCGTCGAAGGCAGCGCGGCGAGCCTGGCCAAGGCCGCCGATCTGAGCCCCGCCCTGCACGCATTGATGACAGGCGCACCCAGCGGCAATCGCCTGAGTGCCGATGGCCGCCAGTGGATCGTCGCGCGCAGCACTGTCGAGGAAGGTGGCCCGAAGGGTTTGCAGTTGGCACTGCTGGTGCCGGAGGACGAATTGCTGGTCGATGCCTACCGTTTGCGCTGGCAGGGTGCGCTGATCACTCTGGCGATCCTGCTGTTGTGCCTGCCGTTGGGCTGGATAATCTCGCGGATACTGGTCAAGCCACTGCACGCGCTGGTCAAGGAGGCCGACGCGATCCGCAGTTTCAATTTCGACTTTCCCTCGGCACGTCGCTCACCGGTACTCGAAGTCGATCAGTTGAGCGTGTCGATGGCACGGATGAAAGACACTCTGGCGAGTTTCTTCCGTATCACCGACACCCTTGGCGCCGAAACGCGCTTCGCCTCTCTGCTGCAACGGGTGCTGTTTGAAACGGTGCAGATTGCCCAGGCGCAGGCCGGGCTGATCTACCTGCGCGAAAGCGACAGCACGCGCATGGAGCCTTATGGACTGATCATCGACGGCGCGCCTCAGGCACTGGAAACTTTCGAGATACAGGGCCACGACCTGCAGCACAGCAGCGGCCCCGAGTGGTTCGAGCGACTGATCAGCGCCAACAATGTCGTCAGCCATCTCGGTTTCGATCAGGCCGGGGATCTGCAAAGAGTCCTGCTGGCAATGCAAGCGCCACGCATTCATTTGATCGGCATCCGCCTGCACAATCGCCATGACGAAACCATCGGCCTGTTGATTTTGCTGGTCAACGACAGCGGCACCACCGCCGACCTGGAAAAACTGCGGCCCGACCGCATCGCTTTCCTGCAGGCTGTTTCCGGCGCGGCAGCGGTGAGCATCGAGAGTCAGCGACTGCAAGCGCGACAGAAACAACTGCTGGATGCTTTCATTCAATTGCTGGCCGGCGCCATCGATGCGAAAAGTCCGTACACCGGCGGGCATTGCCAGCGGGTGCCGGAGCTGACACTGATGCTCGCTCAGGCCGCTGCGGCCAGCGATGCGCCGGCCTTCCGTGCCTATCAGCCCAGCGAAGATGAATGGGAAGCCCTGCACATCGCTGCCTGGCTACATGACTGCGGCAAGGTGACGACACCGGAATATGTGGTCGACAAGGCCACCAAACTGGAAACCATCAACGACCGTATTCATGAAATCCGCACCCGTTTCGAAGTGCTCAAACGCGATGCCTGGGTCGGCTATTGGCAGGCGCTTGCCCTGGGCGGCGATGAGTCAGCCCTGGCGGGGCTGCGCGACACGACGCTGGCGGCGCTGGATGAAGACTTTGCGTTTGTTGCACGGTGCAACCTGGGCAGCGAGGCCATGGCTGACGCCGATCTGCAACGCCTGAACACACTGGCGCAGCGCACCTGGATGCGCACGCTGGATGACCGTCTGGGTGTGTCGTGGGAAGAGAACCGGCGTCAGGCGCGCACACCCGCGCCGAGCTTGCCGGTGCGGGAAAAACTGCTGGCGGACAAGCCCGAACATTTGCTCGAACGTGACCCCAACGAGTTGATTCCCGAAGACAATCCGTGGGGGTTCAAGCTCGATGTGCCGCGCTACAAATACAATCGCGGCGAGCTGTACAACCTGAGCATCAGCCGCGGCACGCTGACCCGCGAGGAGCGCTATGTGATCAACCATCACATGGTGCAGACGATCATGATGCTCAGCCACCTTCCCTTCCCCGGTCACCTCGAGAGCATTGCCGAGATCGCCGGTGGCCATCACGAAAAAATGGACGGCACCGGATACCCGAAACGCTTGAAGCGTGAAGAAATGAGCCTGCCGGCGCGGATGATGGCGATTGCCGATATCTTCGAAGCGTTGACCGCAGCCGATCGCCCTTACAAGAAAGCCAAGACCCTGAGCGAAGCCTTGGCGATCATGGCCACCATGTGTCGCGAAGCGCACATCGATGCGCAGCTGTTTGGCCTGTTCATCAATGAAGGCGTGTACCAGCAGTACGCCGAGCGTTTTCTCGATCCGGCGCAGATCGACAGCGTCGACCCGGCCAGCCTGTTGCTCAAGGCTGGCCTCGATCCGTGATCAGCAGTCGGTCAGGCGCAGGAAGATCGCCGCCAGTTGCTCGATGCCGGCCTGATCCTGCGCAGCGAAACGCGACAGTTTCGGACTGTCGAGATCAAGCACACCGATCAGGCGGCCGTCCTTGACCAGCGGCACGACCAGTTCACTGTTCGACGCACTGTCACAGGCGATATGACCGGGAAAGGCATGTACGTCTTCAACGCGTTGGGTTTGCCGGGTGGCCGCTGCCGCACCGCACACACCGCGACCGAACGGGATGCGCACGCAAGCGATCTGGCCCTGAAACGGGCCGAGCACCAGTTCTTCGTTGCGATTGAGGTAAAAACCGGCCCAGTTCAGGTCATCGAGCTGGTTGAACAGAAAGGCCGAAAACTGCGCGGCGTTGGCGATAAAATCGCGCTCGTCCGCCAGCAGCGACTCCAGTTGTGCCGCCAACAGACCATAGCCTTCAAGGCCCTGGCCACTTTGTTGCAAATCGATCATACCTTGTGCTCCAGCAATTTCAGGCCCACCCAATAGCGGGCAAATTGATACGCGCAACGTCCGTTGCGATTGCCGCGTCCGGTGGCCCAACGCACGGCGAGAATGTCCAGCGCTTCGTCACGCTGCCAGCTCAGGCCGGCCTTGGCCGCCAACTGGCCGATCCAGTGTTCGACAACGTTGAGGAAATGTTCCTGGGTAAACGGGTAGAACGACAGCCACAGGCCGAAACGGTCCGACAGCGCGATCTTGTCTTCAACGGCTTCGCTGGGATGCAGTTCGCCGTCGACGCGTTTCCAGTTTTCGTTGTCGCTTTCCTTTTCCGGCACCAGGTGGCGGCGGTTCGAGGTGGCGTACAGCAAGACGTTGTCCGGCGCCTGCTCAAGCGAGCCGTCGAGCACGCTTTTCAATACACGATAATCGCCCTCGCCGGATTCGAACGAGAGGTCATCGCAAAACAGCACGAAGCGTTGCGGCAGCTTGGCGATCTGCTCGACCACCCGCGGCAGGTCCGCCAGATGGTCACGCTCGATTTCGATCAGGCGCAGGCCGGCCGCGGCGTGTTCCGCCAGCAGCGCGCGCACCAGCGACGATTTGCCGGTACCGCGCGAGCCCCAGAGCAACGCATGGTTGGCTGGCATGCCATCGAGAAATTGTTGGGTGTTGCGGCCCAGTTGTTCCAACTGACGATCGACACCGATAAGGTCCGACAAGCGCATGTCGAGGCTGACTTCCAGCGGCAGCAAATAGCCGCTGCGCCCGTCACGCTGCCAGCGTGCGGCCAGACAAGTGCCCCAGTCGATCACCGGCCGTGGCGCCGGCAACAACGGTTCGATGCGCGCCAGAACCGACTCGGCGCGTTCAAGAAAAGCATTCAATCGGGAATCCACGTCTTCTCCTCGGGCACGTTCACAGTGATGATGACGATCCAGCGACGACACACAGACCCCAATCACCCGAGCAAGCCTTGTTACAAGGCGATTCGGGAACCTCGGTATCCATACATGATCGACTATGCTTGAGCAGCGAAGGGAAACGGAAGTGGTTCAACACCCCATGGATATCAAATTCACCCACCGGCTGTCGTACAAGCAAGCCAGGCTTACCGTGCTGGTCGGGTTCATTCTGGGCACGCTGCTCAGCCTGCTGCAAATCGGTATCGATTATGCCAGCGAAGACGCTTCCATCAACCGTGAAATCCTATCTTTACTGGAAATCAGCCACAATCCGGCCTCGCGTATCGCCTACAACATCGATGCCGAACTGGCGCAGGAGTTGACCCTCGGCCTGCTGCGCTCGCCAGCGATCATCTCGGCGACGCTCACCGACAACAACGGCACGGTGCTGGCCAACGTCAAACGCCCGGAGCTGCAAAGCGGTTATCGGGTGATCAGCGATTTCCTGTTCGGTGCCAAGCGCCAGTTCGAGGATCGCCTGTATCTGGATCATCTGCCCAACGAATCGCTCGGGGTGTTGAATCTGGAAGTCGACACTTACGCCTTCGGCAGCCGCTTTCTGCGCCGGGCCGAGGTCACCCTGCTCAACGGTTTCGCCCGCAGCCTGTTGCTGACCGGCATCTTGCTCGCGCTGTTCTATGTGATGCTGACCAAACCATTGGTGCGGGTCATCCGCGAACTCAGCGGCCGTGATCCGCGCAGCGCCGAGCTGACTACGCTGGAATGCCCCGCTGGTCATGCCAACGACGAAATCGGCGTACTGGTCAAAGTCGCCAATCAGCAATTCGAGAACATTGCCACCGAGATCCAGCAACGACGAAACGCGGAAAACCGCCTGACCGACTACCTCGGTCAACTGGAAAACATCGTCTCGGCGCGCACGGCCGAACTCAAAGCCATCAATGCGCGGCTCAGCCAGTCCAACCAGGAACTGGAAATCGCACGCAGCACCGCGCTGGACATGGCTGAAGCGCGCTCGGCGTTTCTCGCCAACATGAGCCACGAAATCCGCACGCCGCTCAATGGCCTGCTGGGGATGATCGCGCTGTCGCTGGACGGCCCGCTGAATGCCGAACAGCAGCAACAACTGTCGATCGCCCATGACTCGGGCAAGGTGCTGGTCGAGCTGCTCAACGACATTCTCGACCTGTCCAAATTCGATGCCGGGCAACTGGAGCTCGAGCACATTCCGTTCGATCTCGGCTCGCTGATCGAAGACACCGCCAACCTGCTCTCGCAGAACGCCGCGCCTAGCGTCGAGCTGACCTGCCTGATCGATCCGCACTTTCCGGCGCTGGTGCTCGGCGACCCGACCCGCGTGCGGCAGATCGTCAGCAACCTGCTGTCCAACGCGCTGAAATTCACCCGCTTCGGCCGGGTCGACGTGCGTCTTTCAACTTACAAGGAAGGCGTGCGCATCGAAGTGTGCGACACCGGCATTGGCATCGCTCAGGAAGCACAGCTGAAAATCTTTCAGCCGTTCACCCAGGCCGGCGCCGGCATTACTCGCCAGTACGGCGGCACCGGGCTGGGCCTGGCGCTGACCTACAACCTCTGCGAAGCGATGCAGGGTCGGCTGACGATCAGTTCCGAGATCGGCTTCGGCAGTCAGTTCTGCGCCGAGCTGCCGCTGCCCTGTCACACTCGCGCCCTGGCACCGACGCCGTTGCAAGGGCAGATTCTGGCGATTACCGCTGCCAGCAGTGGTCTGGCGGAGCTGTTGCAAAACCTGCTGCCAGTCTGGGGGCTGGAATACACGCAGCGCACCATCGATGATTCGCTGCTGGGTCTCAAACCTGACGTGCTGATTACCGATTGCCCCGAGTGCCTGTTCGGGCTGCGACCGGCCATTACCGCACCGATCCTGCTGGTGACGGCTTACGGCAGCTTTTTGCCGAGCGAAGAAGCCGCCGCCCTCGCCCCCCTGCAACAACAGGCGCGCCCGTTGGCGCGTAACGCCTTGTACCAGAACCTGCGGCGCACCCTGCAGCCGGAGGTGGTCGCGATCAACGATGCGCAACAGGACACGGCAGCCTCGATCAGTCGCGGGCGCGTGTTGCTGGTCGAGGACAACCCGGTCAATCAACTGGTGGCCAAAGGCATGCTCGGCAAGCTGGGCTGCGACGTGGTGGTCGCCGCCCACGGCGCCGAAGCGCTGGATCAACTTGAATTCAATGATTTCGATCTGGTGCTGATGGATTGCAACATGCCGGTCATGGACGGTTACGAAGCGAGCCGGCAGATCCGCCAGAGCGGACGCTGGCCGCAGCTGCCGATCGTCGCTCTGACCGCCAACGCCATGTCCGAGGAACGTGAACGCTGCCGCGCAGCGGGCATGAGCGATTATCTGGCCAAGCCGTTCCGCCGCGAGGAACTGGCGGCCCTGCTCGATCAGTGGGTACCCACTACGCCAGCGCCTTGATCTGCCCCAACAGATGGTCGAGGCCATTGCGCAACTCATTGAGCCGGTCCAGATCCACGCCGCTGTCGCATAACAGGCGGGCCTTCAGCGGCCCGACCTGATCACGCAGCGCCTGTCCCGCAGGCGTCAGGCTCAGATGTACTTCACGCTCGTCACGGGCCGAACGTTGGCGCTGCACCAACTGCAATTGCTCGAGACGTTTGAGCAGCGGCGTCAATGTGCCCGAGTCCAGCGCCAGACGCTCGCCCAGCGCTTTGACGGTCGGTTGCTGCGGCGCGGCGTCCTGCCATTCCCACAACACCAGCATCGCCAGGTATTGCGGGTACGTCAGGCCAAGCTGATCGAGCATCGGCTTGTAGGCGCGAATCACCGCTCGCGAAGCGGCGTACAGCTTGAAGCACAACTGGCTGTCGAGCTTAAGCGAATCGCCCGGCAGGCTGGTCATTTGAGCAAGGCTTCGATCTCGCGGCTCAGGTCCTGCGGCTTGGTTGCCGGAGCGAAACGCTTGACCAACTGGCCGTCTTTGCCAATCAGAAACTTGGTGAAATTCCATTTGATGCCTTGCGAGCCGAGCACACCGGGCGCGCGTTTCTTCAACTGCACGAACAACGGATGAGCCCCGGCGCCGTTGACCTCGACCTTTTTGAACAGTGGAAAGCTGACACCAAAGTTCAACTCACAGAACTCGCTGATCGCGCCTTCGTTACCCGGTTCCTGTTTGCCGAACTGGTTGCAGGGAAAGCCCAATACCACCAGGCCCTGGTCCTTGTAGGTCTGCCACAGTTCTTCGAGACCCTTGTACTGCGGGGTGAAACCGCACTTGCTCGCGGTGTTGACCACCAGAACCGCTTTGCCGGCGAAATCGGCCAGGGTCTTTTGCTCACCCTTGATGGTAGTGCACGGGATATTCAGCAGGTTGTCGCTCATGAGACAGGCTCCACGAAGGGTCGGCAAAGACCAAACATAACGAGCAATTCAATTGTGTGCAATTTAATTACTCGCTAAAAAGGCGACCCGGCGGTCGCCCTGTTGACGCTTACTCGCGTGGCTCGAGATTCAGGCACACCGAGTTGATGCAGTAGCGCAGACCGGTCGGTGGCGGGCCGTCAGGAAATACATGGCCCAAATGCGCATCGCAGCGCGCGCATTTCACTTCGGTACGGATCATGCCGTGGCTGGTGTCGCGGATTTCGGTCATCGCGCTTGCGCCGATCGGCTCATAAAAACTTGGCCAGCCGCAGCCGGAATCAAACTTGGTCTTCGAATCGAACAGCGGCTCGTTGCAGCAGACACAGTGATAGACACCATCGGTCTTGGTGTCGTTGTATTTGCCGGAGAACGGGCGCTCGGTGGCACTGAGGCGGCACACGTTGTACTGCTCCGGATCGAGCATGGCTTTCCATTCTTCCAGGGTTTTCTGCATCTTTTCCATCATCACACCTCAGCGGCTGAAAAAGCCCGATCTGTACCTTTTCCACGGATCGGGCGGCACGTATGATTGCGCCTCGTCACGCACCAGTCTGGCAGCCAGACCGGGCGCATTCAAACGGATTATCCGAGCCGCAGCTCGATCGGTCCGCCTGTGTGAAGACGCAGGATTCCCAGTACGGTTGTCCATTCGCCGCCTGGATCGTTCATTTTCAGGATCACATCGCCATGCAGTTCAGCAAATCGAACAAGCTCGCCAACGTCTGCTACGACATTCGCGGCCCGGTGCTCAAGCACGCCAAACGTCTGGAGGAGGAAGGCCAGCGCATCCTCAAGCTGAACATCGGCAACCCGGCACCGTTCGGTTTCGAAGCGCCGGACGAAATTCTTCAGGATGTGATCCGCAACCTGCCGACCGCGCAAGGTTACAGCGACTCCAAAGGCCTGTTCAGTGCGCGCAAGGCCGTGATGCAGTACTACCAGCAGAAAAACGTCGAAGGCGTCGGCATCGAAGACATCTACCTGGGCAACGGCGTGTCCGAGCTGATCGTGATGTCGCTGCAGGCGCTGCTCAACAACGGCGACGAAGTGCTGGTGCCGGCCCCGGATTACCCGCTGTGGACCGCCGCCGTCAGCCTCGCCGGCGGTAACGCCGTGCACTACCTGTGCGACGAGGGCGCCGGCTGGTTCCCCGATCTGGCCGACATCAAGGCCAAGATCACCCCGAACACCAAAGCCATGGTGATCATCAACCCGAACAACCCGACCGGCGCGGTGTATTCGAAGGAAGTGCTGCTGGGCATGCTGGAAATCGCCCGGGCGCACAATCTGGTGGTGTTCTCCGACGAGATCTACGACAAGATCCTCTATGACGATGCCGTGCACGTCTGCACCGCCTCGCTGGCGCCGGACCTGCTGTGCCTGACCTTCAACGGCCTGTCGAAATCCTACCGCGTGGCCGGTTTCCGCTCGGGCTGGATCGCCATTTCCGGGCCGAAGCACAACGCGCAGAGCTACATCGAAGGCATCGACATGCTGGCCAACATGCGCCTGTGTGCCAACGTGCCGAGCCAGCACGCGATCCAGACTGCGCTGGGCGGTTACCAGAGCATCAATGATCTGGTGCTGCCGCAGGGTCGCCTGCTGGAACAGCGCAACCGCACCTGGGAGTTGCTCAACGACATTCCCGGCGTGAGTTGCGTCAAACCGATGGGTGCGCTGTATGCGTTCCCGAAAATCGACCCGAAAGTCTGCCCGATCCATAACGACGAGAAATTCGTTCTCGATCTGCTGCTGTCGGAAAAACTGCTGGTTGTCCAAGGCACGGCGTTCAACTGGCCTTGGCCGGACCACTTCCGCGTGGTCACCCTGCCCCGCGTCGACGATCTGGAAATGGCCATCGGCCGCATCGGCAACTTCCTCAAGTCCTATCGCCAGTAACCGGCCAGCAGTGCGCAACAGCCCGATGTTGCGCACTGTCTGATTCAGCAACACTTCTGCGCTGCGCCTGCGCTCATGCCTTCTACACTTGCGTTTCGTGCCCGCTGACAGCGTCCGGGGTAATGGCGACGGGTCGTGGCTGCTCGTCATCCTTGTCCTGATCTGACGTGGGAAATGTGCTGGATAGCAAGGAATTCGCTGTAGGACACAGTTTGAAATAGTCACTCAGTTGAATAGCCCGGTGCGGCACCTTATATACCCCGCAGTACGCTACATCTTTAGCTTGAGGAGATTTCTACAACCATGATGCGCATCCTGCTGTTTTTGGCCACTAACC
>Ga0308159_1000486_pt1 | contig 89975 bp, 75 predicted proteins | sample PhyCR1_FD_201040 | JGI IMG/M metagenome (GOLD analysis project Ga0308159, IMG submission 201040) | Phyllosphere microbial communities from UC Gill Tract Community Farm, Albany, California, United States - DLSLC.R1 | ecosystem: Host-associated > Plants > Phyllosphere > Unclassified | place: USA...
TTAACCTTTTCTATTTGCTGAACTAAATCTGCAATAGGTTTCTCAAAATCGAATGATGTTTTTATTTGCTGCATAATTGAACCACAAAAATAAGTAATTATTTTTAGTTTGCAGGCAACAGTTTTATGTTTGAATTTTTACAAGCATAATTTTCTGTAAGCAATAAAAAAATTTTACGGTGTAACGATCAATGGAATTGTAAAAGCTTCAAATGATTACTTCCGTTTTATTTTTTTGGAAAGCAATAGTAGTAGCGTTTCGGTTACGGTAGCCCCGCCCCCAATTTCTGCTCCAAAAGAAAAATTGGGGAGCATCCATTATGGTCGGGTTTAGGTTATAGGGTTTGTTGCTATTATGAGGGGTTTCCGTGCCGCAAGCCTAAGTTATCTAGCCCTGATTGCAGCTGCATCTCCCGATTTTTCTTCGGGAAATATAGCGTAAAGCAGGACAAACGTTGCCATTTGCACTGCTTAGCGCTTCCTATAAAAAAAGATAAATGGAATCCGGAAAATTCGATGTTCAGATCTAGAACTTTGCGGCCTCTCCTTCTTTTGGTAGTGCTTTTTTAATAAATTCCCTGATGTGGTTATTTGCTGTTTTCAAATCATCTTTACGGAGGTACATCATGTGTCCGCTCCGGTAACCTTCCCAGGTCATCCGGTCTTGTAATTTACCTGCGCCATCCAGCTGCCACATGCTATACTTAGCATTGAAATAATCACAGGCACCATCATAATAACCAGACTGCACCAATAAATGGAGGTATGGATTTTGGGCCATCGCCTGACGAAGGTTATCTCCGGTTTGATCGCCGGTTTTATCCCATGGGTAAACAGAACCGAACATGTTATATTTCAAATCTGTTTTATAGTTGAGTTCGTTTCGGATATACATATTAATTGCCGGGGTAAACGAGTGCAACCAGGAAGTTAACTCGGCATTGTAATCCGGACCTTCGCCAGCGCTCATTTTATCGATGCCGCGGTAACGCGAATCGAGTCTGCCAACGGTATAACCCTTATCCCGCATCAGTTCTTTCCAAAAGAAATCTGTTGGCACATTGAGGTTATAATCCATGATCACTTTTTCTGATAAGCCAGAGTAGCGCGCCATTTTGCCCGCAACGGCCTTCTTTTTCTCTGCACTTAACATACCGCCCTGTGCAATAGCAGGCATTAATTCATTGATGGTAAAAGTTTCCACTTCGGGTAACATGGCCGTTAGATCTTTCGATTGTAAATCTGCAGGCAACAGTTTATGGTACCAGGCCGTGGCAGCAAAATAAGGTAAACGCAATGCCGCATCAACCGGGCCACCTCTTTCAATCCCCAATTCTGTTGGCGAAACCAAAACTACGCCATTCAGATACATCCATTGGTTATTCTGAAGTTCTAAGGCCAGGCCTGAAACCCTGGTGGTACCATAACTCTCGCCAATGAGAAACTTTGGAGATGCCCAGCGATTATTGCGGGTTACGAAAGTACTAATCCACTCCGCCAGATATTTGATATCTGCCCGAACGCCAAAGAATTTTTCTTTTGGCACATCTTTATTGATAGCACGGGAATAACCTGTATTTACAGGGTCTACATAAACAATATCAGCAACATCTAAAATAGAATAAGGATTTTCCTTGTAACCATAAGGTTGTACCGGGTAGCCTTCATCATCAATGTTCAAAACCACCGGACCCGTATAAGCAATGTGCATCCAAACAGATGCCGAGCCGGGACCACCGTTAAAAGAAATCACGAGTGGCCTTTTATCACGATTGGAAATGTCGCTTCGTTCGTAATAAGTATAAAACAAGCCTGCAATTGGCTTGCCTTCTTCATCCCATACAGGTAAAGTGCCGGCTGTAGCTTTATATGGAATGGATTTTCCGTTAACATTAACAGCATGATTGGTGACAACAGTGCTCTCCACTTTAATAGTCCGTTCATTTGCTGCAGGTTTCGGCTCCTCTTTTACTGTTACTTCGGTGGTGGTTTTTGTTTCTTTTGACTGGTTTTTCTTCGGGCTTTGTTGCGCGTGAACGAAAAAGCCGGCACATAAAAATGTACTGAGTATAAGTTTGAATTTCATTAAAGTTTGGTTTGATTGCTTAAATATCAAACTTAAGAAGCGTTATTCAAAAAATCGCTGTAGAAATGTTACTGAATTCTTCATCCTTCTGAACTTAATTCAGGAACTTATTTAAAAAGTTACCAATGAAAGTCCCTAGTCCCCACGCCGTCATTTCGACCACAGTGGAAAAACCTTTTAACCTGAAAGGTTTGACTTTTAAATCAAAAAAGTTTTCCCGCTGCGCTGGCTTGCCTCGGCGGGCCGCCGAAGGGCTTTCTTCTTTTTCTTAACAAAAAGAAGAAAAAGTCAAGGCTTGGAACTGATGTCGGATAAATTCGTTAAAGCTTTATTTCGACAGCACAAGCACCCGATGAAGGATCGGGCAATCCGCGCTGCCTTGGCTTGTGGTAGTTTGAAAGATTGGGGTAGAAGCTTTAAGCGTTTTCTCCTTCCATCATTTCCGAGGCCAGAGAGCGAGGTGGCAATAGCTAAGTGCGGATTTTCCTGAAAAAAGATCATCCATCTGAACTTGATTCAGGAACCTATTTAAAAAGTTGCCAATGAAAGTCCCTAGCCTCCACGCCGTCATTTCGACCGCAGGGAAGAGATCTTTTCACATGGAAGGTTTGACTTTCAAGTTCCAAGAGTTTTCCCGCTGCGCTGGCTTGCCTCGGCTGGCCGCCGAAGGGCTTTCTTCTTTTTCTTAACAAAAAGAAGCAAAAGTCAAGGCCTGGGAACTGATGTCGGATAAAATCGTTAAAGCTTTATTTCGACAGCACAAACACCCGATGAAGGATCGGAGAGAACGCGCTGCCTTGGCTTGTAGTGGTTTGAAAGATTGGGGTAGAAGTTTTAAGCGTTTTCTCCTTTCATCATTTCCGAGGCCGGAGAGCGAGGTGGCAATAGCGAAGTGTGGATTTTCCTAAAAAAGATCATCCTTCTGAACTTGATTTAGGACCTTATTTAAAAAATTGCCAATGATAGTCCCTAGTCCCCATACCGTCATTTCGACCGCAGGGAAGAGATCTTTTCAAGTTGAAGAATTGCTGTGTTCAAAGATCTCTCCATTGCGCTGCGCTCCAGTCGAGAAGACGATGACTCGATGGCCATTCCGACTGGAGCGGAGAGATCTTTTAATAATAAGCTTATGGTTAAGGATCTTTTTTCGAAAGCCCAAAACGAACAACGATCGACGAACAACTAATAATTTATAACAACCTTATACCGACCTATTCTCTTCTACCCCCAACTTCGCAGTCAGCACATCATCTGTTTTTCTAGGCTCTCTGATGAAAACATAGCAAATTACAGCGGCTAAAATCATCAAGCCTCCTCCAAGCTGGACGGCTAAAAGGCGATCATTGTTGAGTACATTTCGCATTAACCAGCCGAAACCCAGCGAAGCGATAATCTCCGGCAACACAATGAAGAAGTTAAAAATGCCCATATAAATGCCAATTTTGTCTTTCGGCAGCGAGCCACTAAGCATGGCATAAGGCATGGATAGAATACTTGCCCAGGCTACACCAACCCCCGTCATACATAAGTATAGCATGTTTTTATCATGTACCCAAGCCACACTGATGAGACCAATGGCACCACAAATCAGACAAATGGCATGGGTAGTTTTTCTGCCTAAAGCATCGGCAATTTTTGGTAATACTAAGGCGAAAAGGAAGGTAATTACACTATAATAAGCTAAAGTTAAACTACCAAAATCGGCGCCTTGTGCATAGACCGGATCAGCAGCATCTTTACCGCCAAAAACATTTACGGCAACGGCCGTTGTATAATAAAACCACATCAGAAATAATCCCGGCCAGGTGAAAAACTGAACCAATGAAACAATCTGCATGCGCTTTGGCATATTTCTCAAGGCACTGAAAATTTCATCAACACCGTTTTTAAACCCTCCGCTCCCTTTTTCCTGAAGTTCATGATCCTGTGGTGGATATTCCTTCGTGGTAAATACCGTCCATAGCACGGCTGCGAAAAAGAAAAATGCACCGATGTAAAACGAGAACTTCACATTCTCCGGAATACTTCCCTGTGCGGCTGTATTTTGTAAATGAAAGACGTTGTTCATCAACCAAGGTAGCGCAGAAGCCACACTTCCCCCCAAACCAATCATCATACTCTGCATAATAAAGCCACGATTTACCTGACTATCCGGTAATTTATCGGTTACAAAAGCCCGGAAGGGTTCCATGGCGATGTTTCCAAAAACATCTAAAACCCAGAGTAGACCTGCAGCCATCCACAGTACACTGCTATGTGGCATCACAATTAGGGCCAGGCTACTCACAATCGCACCAATCATAAAATAAGGTCTTCTTCTACCCCATTTTGGGTGCCAGGTTCTATCACTCAGATAACCAATAACTGGCTGAACCAACAGCCCGGTTAATGGTGCGGCTAAAAACAGCAGGGGAACCTGATCTGGATTGGCACCGAGATTTTCGTAAATACGCCCCATGTTGGCACGTTGTAAATCCCAGCCGAACTGGATTCCGAAAAACCCAACACTCATGTTGATAATCTGAACCAGTGTTAATTTCGGGTTCTCGAAAACTGTTTTTAAGTTCATTGTATTTGGTTATGTTTAACCGCAAAGGGTGCAGAGTGAAAATGCAAAGGGTGCAAAGCCGGGTGCCGATACTTTGTGTGCTTTGCGAAAATCTTTGCGTTCTTTGCGGTTTTCTTTTTTATACTGTTTGTGTTTAACCGCAAAGGGCGCAGAGTCGAAAATGCAAAGGGTGCAAAGCCGGGTGCCGATACTTTGTGTGCTTTGCGAAAATCTTTGCGTTCTTTGCGGTTTTATTTTTTTAAGGTTATGTTTAACCGCAAAGGGTGCAGAGTGAAAATGCAAAGGGAGCAAAGCCGGGTGCCGATACTTTGTGTGCTTTACGAAAGTCTTTGCGTTCTTTGCGGTTTTCTTTTTTTATACTATTTGTGTTTAACCGCAAAGTGCGAAGAGTCAAAAATGCAAAGGGAGCAAAGCCGGGTGCCGATACTTTGTGTGCTTTGCGAAAATCTTAGCGTTCTTTGCGGTTAATTTAATTCGTTTAAAATTCAATAACCTGCGCCGAAACAGGTCCAAGTTTAATAGGAATACTTGTTCCTGCCGGAATATTCAATTTTCTATCCGTTAATAGATCAATAACCGGAGAAGAACTTTTTACTTTCAGGATCTGATCGGGTATTTCAATATTCGCCTCCAAAGTTTGATTTCTATCGAAGTTAGCAACAACCAGCAAACGTTGTTTTCCAGAGTAACGAATAAAGGCATACATACGGTTGTTCATGTTACCCGTTTGCGGCACATCATAAATTTCACCGTTTGAAACTGCATCACTGGAAGTAGTTACTTTCAATAGTTGCTGATAATAAGTTCTTAACGCTTGCTGATCTCCATTCAAACCATGTCCATCGAACAGGCCGCCATTCATCCATTGCTGATGATAAGGTACGCCCCAATAATCAAAAATCGTGGTGCGGTTATCATCACCCCCAAAACCTTCCTGCCCTTTTCCCGGTTCGCCCACTTCTTGTCCGAAGTATAGCATTACCGGGCCAGCGCCTAAAGTGGCGGAAACCACCATTGCAGGTAAAGCCAGTTCGGCCTTCCCTGCAAAGCCTGCAGAAGCAATTCTTTCCTCGTCATGGTTTTCTAAAAAGCGCAACATGTGTTCGCCAAAACCAGCACTTTCTGCCTGCCATACGTGACGGATATCCTTAACATCTGCATTTGGTTCGTTTCTAATAAGACTTTTTAAGCCATCGTATAATCCAACTTTATCGTATAAATAATCGAATTTACCATCAACGAGATATTGTTTGTAAACCTGGGGATTATAAGCTTCCCCAAGAAAAATCAAGTCCGGATTTTCTTTTTTTACCTGAGGAATTACCCAGCTCCAGAAGGCAATAGGCACCATTTCGGCCATATCGCAACGAAACCCATCGACACCTTTTTTAGTCCAGAAAATTAAAATATCCCTCATTTTTAACCAAACCGGCGGAATCGGGTCAAAATACTGTTTCTCGCCATTTTGATAATCCACTCCATAATTTAGTTTGATGGTTTCATACCAATCATCGTATTTTGGTGTTGCAGAAAAAACATTGTTCCCTGTGGCCTTGGCCGGATTTTCATCAAACTTTCCATCCTGCAAGGCAGAAAGCGGCGTTTTTTGTTCGTTGGTTGGCACTACAAATGGCTGACCAGGTACATAGTAAAAATCATTTTTAGGGCTGAAGCTTTTACTTACATCGTCCTGCTCACCGAAATCGATCACGTCTTTTGGCTTCGCATAGGAATGATAACTCCTCGCCACATGGTTCGGCACAAAATCGATAATCATTTTTAACTTCTTCGCATGCGTTCTTTTCACCAAAGCTTCAAACTCCCGCATCCGGTTTTTAACATCAACTGCCAGATCTGGGTTTACATCATAATAATCGCGGATGGCATAAGGCGAACCCGCCCGGCCTTTCACCACATCGGCATCATCTACCTTAATTCCATAAGCAGAATAATCAGTTAAACTGGCGTGGGCAATGGCACCGGTGTACCAGACATAATTTACATGAAGTTCTTTAATTCCATCTAAAGCCTTATCGGTAATATCATTAAACTTACCGGAACCATTTTGTTCAATGGTTCCATAGGGGATATTTGCTGTGTTTTTATTTCCAAATAACCGAGGCAATAACTGATAGATCACGATTTGTTGATCGTTCATTTTTTTACTCCTTTTTTGTGCGAATGATGATAAAGAAAACAATAAAATGAAAATCGTTACGATATACGCTACCGCATTAGGATTGCTTCGTCGTTCCTCCTCGCAATGACGATCCACGATAAAGTTGTCATTTTCTATTTTACAGGTCACCTCTACAATCATACCAATTCTGCGTTTTTAACTTCAATCTCAGCATTACCAGCTAATTTATAAAGCTGGTTTTTGATATCGATTTCGAGATCCACATTATTATTATTTTTAATGCCGATGCCGTTTTCTGTAATATTTATTTTAAGCGTTGCGCCTCTGAAACCAATGGTAAATGAGAACGATTTCCATTGCGTAGGTAAGAAAGGATTGAATTGTAATTTTCCATTTCGAACCCGCATCCCAGCGAAGCCTTCTACCACACTCATCCAGGTTCCGGCCATCGAAGTGATGTGTAAACCATCTTCCGTATCATTATTGTAATCGTCTAAATCTAAACGGGCGGTACGCAAATAGAATTCGTAAGCACGCGCTTCATCATTTAATTTTGCGGCCAAAATGCTGTGTACGCAGGGCGATAAAGAACTTTCATGAACGGTACGCGGCTCATAGAAATCGAAGTTTCTTCTGATGGTCTCCAGATCATAATTCTCTTCAAAGAAATATATTCCCTGTAAAACATCCGCTTGCTTGATAAATGGTGAACGCAAAATTCTATCCCAACTCCATTTCTGGTTAATCGGACGATCGCTGGCAGGTAAATCTTTTACCAGAATCTGCTCCTTATCCAGATATCCATCCTGCTGTAAGAAAATACCTCTCTCCTGATCTTCCGGATAGTACATTTTTTCGATGATATCTGCCCAATCTGCAAACTCCTGATCTTTGAAATTTAAGCTTCCGAGCAAACTACTGTACTTCTCTGGCTGTTGTGTTTTCACAATTTCTGCAGCTTCTGTTGCATATTTCATGCACCATGTGGCCAGCAAATTGGTGTACCAGTTATTGTTGATGTTGTTTTCGTATTCATTCGGACCTGTAACGCCGAGCATTACATATTGCTGTTTATCGCTGCTCCAGTTAACGCGTTGTTTCCAGAAACGGGCAATACCGATCAAAACTTCTAAACCAAATTCAGAAAGATAGCTTTCATCGCCAGTATAGCGGATGTAATTATAAATGGCGAAGGCAATGGCGCCATTGCGATGAATTTCTTCGAAGGTAATTTCCCATTCATTATGGCATTCTTCGCCGTTCATTGTTACCATCGGGTACAAGGCTGCACCATCTTTAAAACCTAACTTTGCTGCGTTTTCAATGGCTTTCCCCAATTGTTTATGGCGATAAATCAGCAAGTTTCTGCTTACTTCCTGCGGGGCAGTAGCCAGATAGAATGGTACACAATAAGCTTCGGTATCCCAGTAAGTGGAACCACCGTACTTTTCGCCGGTAAAGCCTTTCGGACCAATATTGAGGCGGTCGTCTTTACCTGTATAGGTTTGGAACAATTGGAATATGTTGAACCTGATCGCCTGCTGCGCAGAAACATCACCTTCAATAATGATGTCGCTTTCTTCCCATTTGCTTGCCCAGGCTACTGCTTGTTCTTTTAATAAGGTATCAAATCCTTTAGCAGTTGCTTTAGCGATTACAGCTTTTGTTTCTTTTAAAAGTGATTCCTTCGGATAATTTTCAGAAGATAGATTCGCTGCAAGTTTAACGAGCGTGATTTCTTCATTAGCCTTGACTTCAAGCGTTACGGTTTGCCCGACGAATTTCTCTTTGCGAACTTCTGCTAACTGCACATCTAGTTTTACACTATTTTTATACAGTTCGATATTGCTTCCTGTGCAAACTTCAAACGCAGTCTTTTTGGTTCTCAGTTTGAGGTAAGCTTCCGTTCCTGAGAGTTCATCAGCTGCCAGATCCCAGAATTTTTCGTCGTAATTGCTATCCTGATTTTTAACATCGCCATCAATAAACGGCATCAGTGTTAAAGTTCCATCAAAATCCATCGGTGTAATGGAATAACGAATTGCACCGACTTCATCATCAGCAATGCTGCAAAAACGGGTCGATTTTACTTTTACAGTTTTACCGCTTTTTAGTCTGGCTGTAAATGTGCGCACTAAAGCACCGGCGTGCATGTCCAGCACCCGTTTAAATTCGCTCACTTCGGCTGTTGCCAGATCTAATATTTCATCATCTAGCTTTACCTCAATCCCTACCCAGTTTGCGGCATTTAAAACCTTCGCAAAGTATTCAGGATAGCCATTTTTCCACCAGCCTACGCGGGTTTTATCTGGATAATAAACGCCCGCAACGTAGTTGCCAGGCAGAGTTTCGCCAGTGTAAGTTTCTTCAAAATTAGCCCGCTGACCCATCCGGCCGTTACCTAAACTGAAAATACTTTCTGAAATTTTATTTAAATGTGGATCAAAGCCTTCTTCAATAATGTTCCACGCATCTGCTTTAATGTAATTTTTCATAATCTAGTATCGAGTAGTTAGTATCAGGTATCAAGACATTAAGCTTAAACCCTACACCTTAACCTCTTTTACAACGCTTCTAAATTTTTAACTGTTAATTTATCTAATCCACTTACCACTATATCTGCATCGGCAAGCACGCTTTTATCGCCAATACCGATAGCTTTCATGCCCCCTCTTTTGGCTGCTTCCACACCGGCAACTGCATCTTCAAAAACCACACATGCTGCTGGCTCAAAACCTAAAAGTTCTGCACCTTTCAAAAATACTTCAGGATCTGGTTTTGATTTGGTCACCATGTTTCCATCTACAATTTCATCAAAGAAATGAGCAAGATGGGTGCGTTCTAAAATAATTCCGGAGTTTTTACTGGCCGAACCTAACGCAAGTTTATAACCTGCCCGGTGGATTTCAGTCAGAAAATCTACCGTTCCAGGTAAAACCTCGGCAGGTGTCATTTTGGTAATCATTTCCACATACCAGCTATTTTTTAAAGTGGCAAGTTCTTCCTTTTCAGCGTCAGTTTTCTCTACGCCTCCCCAGGCCAAAATTTTGTTCAGACTTTCCACCCTGCTTACACCCTTCAACTGTTCATTTTGCTCTTCTGTAAAATCAAAACCCATGGTATTGGCGAGTCTTTTCCATGCCTGATAATGGTAAACGGCGGTATCAACTAAAACGCCATCAAGATCAAAAAGGCAGGCTTTTATCTGGGTTTTCGGTTCGGAATTTGAGGTTTGGAGTTCTTCTTGCATTGTGGTAAGTATATAGTAGTTAGTATCAAGACAGGGCGCATACCCGGCTTTTTGCTTTAGTCTTTCAGCTTCTATTTAGTATCAAGTAGTTAGTATCAAGTATCAAGACAGGGCGCTTACCTGGCTTTGCTTTAGTCTTTCAGCTTTCTAGTTAGTATCAAGTATCAAGAAAGGCGCGTACCCGGCTTTTCGCTTTAGTCTTTTGGCTTTCAGCTTTAACTTAATTCAATTCTAAAACCAGTGTTGTTTTTGCTGGCACTTTGATGTCGTTCAATGAAACCTTTTCATTGGTGATGATGTTTTTCGCTGAAGTAGTTCCGAGGGTTCTTTCTGCGAAACGATCCGTTTTCAATGTCTTTTCTTTGTCGGCATTGTTCACTACTACCATCACTGTTCCTTTAATGCTTTCGTTGTAGCGGAAGTAGACGTAAATATCGTCCTCCGGCACAAATTGCATTAACTTTCCGCTTTGTAAAGGAACACTGTTTTTTCGGTAATTTGCTAATGTTCGCACAAAATTAAATGCCTCGTTTTCTTTGTTTGTTCTGCCTTTGGCGATAAACTTATCTTTTTTGTCACCATCCCATCCACCCGGGAAATCCGCACGTACCAAACCATCGGGATTAGAAAAGTTTTTCATTAAAATTTCGGTACCATAATACATTTGAGGAATACCCCTCATGGTGAGCAATAAAGCCATTCCCATTTTATATTTTTCGAAATCTTCATTCACCACAGAATAAAAACGACTCATGTCGTGGTTATCTAAAGCGATGCAATTCAGCATAGGATCTTTATAGAGGAAATCATGCGCAATCACGTCATATAAGCGATTCACCCCGTCTGTCCAACCGTTTTTGCCATTTAAAGTCTCATAAATCCCTTCTTTTACGGCCATATCAGTAATCCCCGGTAAGTGTGTATTAAAACCGCGGTTTACGGTATTTCCTTCGGTGAAGTAAGCCTGATTAGGTACGCCGCTTACAAAAGTTTCGCCGAAGATGGATAAATTCGGAAATTCGGCTTTGACCTTCAACGCCCAATCTGCCATATAAGCCGGATCGTTGTAGGGATAGGTATCTAAACGCAAACCATCAATACCTGCATATTCAATCCACCAGATATGATTCTGTGTGAGGTAATTCTGCACATAAGGGTTTTGCTGATCCAAATCTGGCATAGACGGCACGAACCAGCCATCCAGCATTTTCTTCCGGTCAGCCTGGGAAGCATGTGTATCCATTACCGCCTGATCGCGATAGCTGGTTTGCGTATAAGCAGGCCATTGATGTACCCAGCTTTTCATCGGTAAATCTTTGAAAAACCAATGTCCGGTGCCAATATGGTTGTGCACAATATCTTTAATTACCTTCATGCCTTTTGCATGAGCAGTTTCTACGTATTTCTTAAAAAGTTCGTTTGTGCCATAACGTGGATCAATTTTGTAATGATCGGTTACCGCATAACCGTGATAGGAAGCTTTTTCCATATCATTTTCAATTTCCGGCGTCATCCAAACGGTGGTGATGCCTAAATCTTTCAGGTAATCCAGATGATTCATTACGCCCTGAATATCGCCTCCGTGACGGTAATACATACTGTCGCGGTTCAATGCAGTTTCGGCTAAGCCTTTCACCACATCATTACTTTTATCGCCATTCGAAAAACGATCAGGCATCAATAAGTAAATAAAATCCTTTTGTGTTACGCCCTGAATTCTGGCTGCGCTTTTATCGCGGCTCCTTAATTCGTAAGTGTAATTCAATATCTTCTTTCCGTTTACGGTGAAGTTAATGGGAAATTTTCCTGCCTTAGCAGTTGGAGCAATGGTTAAATCTAAAAACAGGTAATTTGGGTTTTCCACTTTATTAACTTTAACCAGTTTTACACCTGGATAGGTTAATGAAACGGTACTTGCTGCAATGTTTTCTCCATGAACGATTAACTGCAGTTCTGGATTATGCATGCCTGTAAACCAAAACATGGGTTCGATCCGCTCTAATTTCTGAGCGAATAAATGGCTTATCGAAAATGAAACCAGCAAAGACAGGAGCATTATTTTCTTCCCGGCAAGATGCAGAAATTTTGTCTGAGCATTGGATAATGTAGGAAAGAGCGAAAAGTTTTTGGAGCTGAACATGCTGAAACATTAAAGGATAAAAGCCCTGCTGAACTTACATTCTGCAGGGCGAAATAAATAATTACTTTTTAACCATGGTGTAACTACCACCTGTTACCACATCGCCTGCTTTCGTAAGCGTTAAGGTGATGGTATAAATGCCAGGGGTTTCCACTTTAATGTTTCCTCCACCCAAGGCGAGCGTTGTACCACCGCCTAAATTAATTGCCCAATCGTGCCCGAAGCGGAATTTAAATTCACCGGTAACCAGCGTTGTTTCTAGCGTGTAAACTGTAGCTTTTCCATCGTTGACTACTTTCAAATCGGTATCAGTAACCCATCCGCCTGGAGTTGCATCACCAATAATAGACCATTCTTTTGGCGTAGTGATGGTGTAGGTTGATTTATTCAAATCGACTGTCACTTGTTTCACTACTGCATCCGGCGAATTGATGTCGCCACCTGAAGTACTAATCGTACCTGCACCTGCATCACCGTAAGAAAGATTCCAGTTTTTTGCAGGCGTAATTTTAAATGCAAGCTTACCAGGAGTAAAAGCAATCATTCCGGTGTAAATACCATTACTTGATAAAGAAACTAAACTATCGGCGGTAGCAGGCGTCCAGCCTTGATAAGCTCCGGGCGCATAAATCCAGGCAGAAGCTAAATAAGGTGTTGCATTTAAAGTAACTACATTAGAATAGCTGATATCGTTTACGGCTGCGCCGGATCTTAACCGCACTTCAACCTGAGCAGCTGTACCTACCTTGCCTCCTAAAGCTAAGATCATGTTATTTAATTGGGTAACGGTTGGTGCATAAGTACCGCTTGTAACCACTATCTCACTTGGGGTACTAAAATTTTTCCCTTTTAAATCGAACTGCAAAGTAGAAGTTACGGGCACAACATAACCTGTTGAAGTAGATATAGGAAAGTTTAATGTCAGCGCGGTTTGTGTACCATTGGTCTGCACTAAATTTAAATTAGTTGCCGAAGCGGCCAATGTTCCTGCAGGTGCGATATTGGAGACGGTTTGTGTTTCGTCCTTCTTGCAAGACCAGAGCGAAAGGGCAATAAAGCCCAGTGCTAAGGATTTGAATATTGTTGATTTCATATCTTATTAAAAATGAAGATTAATAACCTGTGTTTTGAACCAGATTCGGGTTGGCAATTAAATCTGCTGTTGGAATAGCAAAGATATTGCGGTAAGCCGGAATTGAAGTTCCTGCTTTTACGCCACCTTTGTATGGCCATAAGTAGGTTGAACCTGCAAACCTTCCGAAACGCACTAAATCTGTACGGCGATGACCTTCCCAGTATAATTCACGTCCGCGCTCATCTAAATAAAAATCTGTAGTTAATGCCGCAGCACTAACATTACCAGATGCATTTCCATAAGCCCTGGTACGTAATGCATTTACATAAGATAAAGCCTGGCTGGCACTTCCGCCAGATCCGCCACGCGCTACCGCTTCTCCATAAATTAAATACTGTTCAGCTAAACGGAACAAAGCAAAATCTAAAGAGCTGAATGTACCATTTTGAGATGGTGGTGTAGTATTCGCAGTTGTTTTGTTAGTAAACTTAGTTACGCGTAAACCATCGGTAAAAGTACCCACATCATCAATCGTGCTTTTAGTACCGAAGAAAATACCCCGTTTATCCAAGGTTCCGTTTGCATCTGGAAACAAAGCAGGTAAATTCTGACGGGTTCTGTTTCCACCCCATCCACCATTCGGAACGCCGAAATTAGCAGGATTCATATCAGCGTTGATCGCAGCATTAATTAAGAAGGTTGTACCTCCGAAATTTGTTCCGTTTACGCCATCATAGTTAATCGTTAAAATATTCTCTGCATTGTTTCTATCATTATCTGATTTGAAAAGATCCAGGTAATTATTTTTCAATTGATAACTAGCCGCGATTACCCTGCTTGAATACGTAATCGCTTCAGTGTACTTGGCTGTACCAGTGTAAACCTGTGCATTTAAATACAACCTGGCCAATAAGGCCCAGTCTGCACCTTTATCCGCACGACCATAATCGTTTGTGCGCGGCTCAGCTAAGTCGCCCTCAATCGCTCTTAGTTCAGATTCAACATAGCTAAATAAAGCTGCTCTTTGAATTTGCTTTGGTGCAACTTTACCAATGTTATCCTCTTCAGTTACGAATGGCGGATTACCAAAGGCATCTAACAATACCCAATATTGAAAAGCACGTAGAAAACGGGCTTCTGCACGGTACCTGGTTATTGCAGTCGCATCTGCACCAGTAATGTTGCGGCTTGCTAATTTCTCTGGTGTACTTTCTCTCAAAAATTCATTACAGAAAGTAATCTGCAGTAAACTTCTCGAGTATAAACCTCTTAAAAACTGGTTATCGTTACTTGGTGTACCGAAGTTAAGTTCAGGAATACCAACATCGCCCCAGGCGCAAATGGCTTCATCTGTAGTGAGCTCCTGAGAGGTCCAGAATAACCTGAAGAAATCTGCGAACCCCGCATTTAACCCACCAACATCACTGTTATCTGAGCCAGATGGGCTTGTTAACGCATAAGTTGCATACAGCTTTACCAAGCTATTTTTATATCCGGCCGGAGTTGCGTAAACATTCTCCGCGGTCACATCATTGGTTGGCGTTAAGTTTAAATCTTCTTTTTTACAAGAATTTAAGCTTAAAAGCAATAACCCCGATGCTAATATGAATTTAAATGAATTTTTCATTTTTATATTTTCTTAGAATTAAAATCCAACGTTTAAACCTAATGTATAAGTTCTTGGTCTTGGGTATAAATTGAAGTCAATACCGGTAGACAATTCAGGATCTAAACCTTTGTAATCGGATACAATGAATACATTCTGAACATTGGCTGAAATGCGCATGCTCGCATTGCTGTTTTTAGATAACTTACCTACGTTGTATGATAAACCAACGTTATCCATTTTTAAGAACGATGCATTTTTGATGAAGTAATCGCTCAAGTACTGCGTACCCGAACTACCAGAGAAATTGGTGTTGTATAAATCCACTCCGGCATTGTTTAGGATTCCCTGTGTACTTAAGATGTTATTCCTGATTCCGAAGTTGGATGAAATATTATCATATACATAGTTGCCAATACTTGCCCTAAGCACGGTTGTAGCCGTCCATTTTTTGTAAGTAAATGAGGTATTGAAACCAAAAGTGAAATTAGGATCTGGTGATTTATAGAAATACTGATCGTTGGTGTTGATCACGCCATCGCCGTTTAAATCTTCATAAACACCTTCTAAAGGCAGGCCATTGGCATTATAAACTTGCTTGTAGACAAAGAATGCACTTGGAATCTGGTTCACTGCATTCCATTTCAGGGTATTTCCTGTACCGCCGGTAATGTCCCCAGCACCTACTTTAGATCCTGCATCAGGGTTTAAAGTTAAGTTAGTAATCTTCCGTTTGTTGTAGGCAGCATTCACACCAAATTCCCAGGTCACATCATCTTTTTGGATGGCAACAAAATTCAAACTTGCCTCCGCTCCTTTCACTTCCATATTCCCCACGTTGGTAGTTAATAAGTTGCTGAAGTTAGTCCCTACCGGAATGTTAATGGTACTTAATAAATCTTTCGTTTTTTTGTAATACACATCCACACTACCGTACAATCTTCCTTTCAAGAAACCATAATCCAAACCAGCATTATAGGTAGTTGTGGTTTCCCATTTCATATCGGGGTCGTAACCAGCAGGGCTATAATAATTGTAGTAAGTGTTCCCTACCTGATATTGCCCCTGGTTGGTATTGGCATAATACCTGGAGATGTAATTGTAATTACCAATGGTTGCTCCGTCTTTGTTACCCGTTTCACCATAACTTAATCTCAATTTCAAATCAGATACCACTTTGCTATCCTTTAAGAAATCCTCACCAATAATCCTCCAGGTAAAACCAGCTGAAGGGAAATAACCCCAACGGTTTTCCTCTGAAAATCTTGAAGAAGCATCTGCCCGCATTGTTCCGGAAAGGATGTATTTATCAGCAAAAGTGTATACGAATCTTCCATAATAAGAAAGCAACTTTTGTCTTTCTACGGCATTAGGGAAAACAGGTGCAGTTAAAACCTCTCCGGTTCCTCTGTAAGTATTGAAATAAAAATCAGTGGTCGAGTTATCATAATAACCATAACCCGCAGTAACATCAAATCTACTTTTAATGCTTTCTACTGTTTTGGCATAGTTTAAATAAAATTCTGAAAATTTATCAGACCCGTTATTCAATCTCCTTTCGAAATAACCATTAGTAGCGGCACGTTGCGCAGCATAAACAGGAATTGATTTTGAACCATAACCTTTTGAGATATCGTAACCTAAGTTCAGGTTTGCATGTAACTCCGGAAGGAAGTGGAAAGAGTAATCAAACCTCGCATTACCGAAACTTCTTTCTGCATTACCTACGTTATTTTGCTGTCTGATCAAAGCAACCGGGTTGCGTGGCGCATTTGGATTGGGTACACCTGCAGCACCTGTTCCAGAAATCCATTCAAAATAGCCTCCGAATTTATTATCAGCATAAACAGGTTGGGTTGGATCGAACTGGATCGCATTCTGAATGGCTGCATCATCAGGATATTGAGAGTTGCTCAAAGTTCCTTTTAAACTTAAATCAATTTTTAAGTGGTCGTTAAACAAACGCGGAGATAAGGTTAAACCACCAGTTGCTCTTTTAAGCTTAGCCGTAACCAACACCCCATCCTGATCTAAGTAACCTGCAGAAACACGGTAAGGCACGCCTTTAAATGAACCGGCGATGCTTAAGGTATTGTCTGTAGAGAATGCGTTTTGATAGATTTCATCCTGCCAATCGGTGTTTGCAGTACCTAGAAGTGCTCTCTGCGCTGCTGTTCCGTTTGCGTTTACATACGCACGAACCTGATCAGCTGAGAAAACATCAACCTTTTTGGCTACTGTTGCGATGGAATTGTTAGTACTGAAATTGATTACCGGCGCACCTGAAGCACCTTTTTTAGTGGTGATCAAGATTACTCCGTTAGAAGCCCTTGAACCATAAATGGCCGTAGCATTTGCATCTTTTAATACCGTGAAGGTTTCAATATCGTTCGGGTTAATTAAAGAAAGCGGACTTGGGGCGTTGCCAATACTGTTTCCACTGAAAGGAACACCATCCACTACGATTAACGGATCGTTGCTGGCATTCAGAGATGCACCACCCCGAATACGAATTTGTCCTCCTGCACCTGGCGCACCACCACCAGAAATGATGTTTACACCCGCAACTTTACCCTGAATTAACTGTTCCGGCGTGGTAATGGTTCCTTTCTGAAAGTCTTTAGAACTCACCGTAGTGATGGAACCTGTTAAGTTTTTCTTCTCTGCGGTACCATAGCCGATTACAACTACCTCATTTAATTTTTGTGCATCTGGTACCAGTTGAAAGTTTAGCACAGTGTTTCCATTAACGCTTCCGGCTTTATCCATTGTTTGATAGCCGATAAAGCTGGCAGATAAGGTTACCGAACCATTCGATAAACCTGACATTTTGAAATTACCGTCTCCATCTGTTGATGTACTTCTGGTTGTGCCTTTAACAACAACAGAAGCGCCGGGCAATGGCAGACCGGTTTCATCAAGCACCCTTCCGGAAATTGTTCCGGTTTGTGCTTTTACGATTAATGCTGAAAAAACTAACAGCACCAAAAGCCCCTGTTTTAACAGGTAAAATACTCTCATATTCGAAGCTCGTTTAAGTATAAAAATTTGGTTAAATATTATAGTGAATTACACACAGGACTAATTTACAGCACATAATTACATTTCAAAATTTATTTAAAAAATATATTACGAGTGAGAAATTGTGCGAATGAAAAGAAGACAATAACTTCATTTTAATTTATAATCCAAATCTCAAAAGATTAATATTTAAAAAATAAACAATTGAAATTCAATATATTAAAAATTTAAAATCAAGTTTTATCGTGTATTTTTTACACTAAGCCATTTTTGGTCCATTTTTCGGGAACGTTCCCGAAGAAATACCGACAGAAACTGATCAATTTTCGGGAACGTTCCCGAAAATTGATCAGAATTCTGCGTATTTTACACTAAGTGAAGATTTTTTTTGACTTTTTCGCTTCCTAAAAAGGAGGTTATTTTTTGCCCTTTTCAGGCAGAATTGAGGTAGAATTTCTCATGATCATTTTAGAGTCCAAAACCACTTCAGTAAAGCAATTTTTATCCTGGTGGTGATCCAGAATTTTGAATAACAACTTTGCCGCTTCTTCCCCAATCTGTGCAGCAGGTTGAGTAATCGTTGTTAAAGAAGGATTGAGTAACGGAGCAATTTCCAGACTCGAAAAACTAATCACTTTCAGATCATCAGGAATCGAAATCTCCAGATCGTAGCAGGCATAATAGGTGGCAAAAGCCAAACGCTCTACAGAAGTGAACACGCCATCAGGCTTTAAATCAATCAGTGCATTTTTAATAATAATGCTATTTTCTTCATAACTGTTGCTGCAATCTACAATCAACTGCTCATCAAATTCGATGTGATACTTAGATAATGCATCAAGATAACCCTGCATCCGCGTTTTCCCAATAGACAAGCTTTTGTTTACCACCAGATAGGCGATCCGCTTGCAGCCCTGTTCAATTAAGTGTTCGGTAGCCTGAAAACTACTTTTATAATCGTTTGTAATTACTCTCGGCGTTTCTATATCCTCATAAATCCTATCAAAGAAAACCAAAGGCAAGCGTTTCGACTCAAATTGGTTCAGGTAATTATGGTCATTTGCCTCCCCTGAAACAGACATGATAATACCATCTGCCCGACCATTATGCAGGTGACTAATAAAAGTAACCTCTTTATTATAATCATCATCTGTTACATAAATTAAGATATGATAGCCATTTTCTCTGGCTACACGTTCAATACCATGAATGGCTTGCGAGAAATAATTATTAGCTAACTCTGGCACAATCACTGCAATTGTTTTGCTTTTTTGTTCCCTTAAATTGCTTGCATAGTGGTTAGGTTGATAATTTAATTCTTTTGCTTTGGTAAGAATACGTTCTTTCGTCGCACCATTAATATCGCTGTTATCTCTAAAAGCACGTGAAATTGTAGAAGTTGATAAATTTAACGCTTCTGCTAATTTCTTAATATTAATGTTATCCATCTGGTTAAACGCTAGTTTGCTTAATTCAGCTGTAAATATAGATTATAAAATTACTTTTTTACCGTGTTTAAGGCGGTCTACGCACAAAGCATTCGTTTTAATCAGTATTTTGTAACGAAACTTAAATGCCACTTATATTTGAATTAAATCTTTTTTGTTAAAAATGTTTCTTTGATACCTATAATTGTACAATAATTTAATTTATTTTTAAAACAAAAAACAGGCTTTAGGTATTTAAACTTAGTGACAGACTGTTGAATCTGCCTTTCATTGAAAAACCAATTATATTGAAAAAATTTACTTTAATGGGAACTAAGAAAATACTCATCGCTGATGATGATGAGGGGATTGTAGATGCAGTAACAATGATATTGGAAGTTATGGGTTATGAGGTGGAATTTACTTATGATGGCGGCGCCGTAATTGATGCCGTAAAAAACCGCCCCGATTTAATTATGCTCGATATTTGGATGAGTGGACATGATGGCAGAGATATTTGTAAGTTACTGAAGAACAATCCTGAATATAAAGAAATTCCCATTTTAATGATTTCAGCTAGCAGGGATATCCGGCAATCTGCCATGGATGCCGGTGCGAATGACTTTATGGAAAAACCATTCGAAATGGATTCTTTATTAAACAAAGTTGATCTGCTTCTTAATTAGCTCACTACCTGTTGCCCTGAATAATCTTAATAACCGATATTGACCATTGGCCCCAAAGGGGCTAATCAAGGTGCTAATGCTATTTTTGCCATCAGTTGATTATTAGAGTGATTTTCCATCTTTTGTAAAGAAAGAAATTTATCTTCCCATATCATGATAAATTTCCGAAATTTAACATCTTACTTCGGATGCATGATAAGCCAGAGAACCGAAGTTACTCCGCTATAATATCATGTCCGATCAGCCCGAAAATGCCATAAGAAAGATCATCCATATTGACATGGATGCCTTTTACGCATCTGTGGAGCAACGTGACTTTCCCGAATACAGAGAAAAACCCTTAGTAGTTGGTGGTAAACCAGATAGTCGCGGAGTCGTTGCCACTGCAAGTTACGAGGCCAGGCAATACGGCATTCGTTCTGCAATGTCTTGCAGCAAAGCTTATCAGCTATGCCCCACCGCCATATTTGTTTACCCAAGATTTGATGCTTATGCTGCGGTATCAAAAGCGATCAGGGAGATATTTAGCCGCTATACCGATTTAATTGAGCCACTTTCTTTGGACGAGGCTTACCTTGATGTTACTGAAGATAAGCTGGGCATAGGTTCTGCCATTGATATTGCAAAATCTATTAAAGATGCCATCAAAAATGAATTGAACCTTACCGCTTCTGCTGGCGTTTCAATTAATAAATTTGTCGCTAAAGTGGCTTCAGATATGAACAAACCTGATGGCTTAACTTTCATCGGTCCCTCAAAAATTAAGGTTTTTATGGAGAAGTTGCCGGTAGAAAAGTTCTTTGGCGTAGGCAAAGTTACAGCAGCAAAAATGAAAGCCATGCAAATCAATACCGGCGCTGATTTGAAAAAGCTAAGCGAATCACAGCTGATAGCACAGTTTGGAAAATCCGGAAAATTCTATTACAAAATTGTACGGGGCATAGATAACAGGCCCGTGCAATCTCACCGCGAAACGAAGTCGGTTGGAGCCGAAGATACCCTCTCAGAAGATACGAATGACCTTGCCACCATGCATGAATTATTAAAACAAATTAGTGAGACGGTAGCTTTGAGGCTGGAGAAACATCAGCTAAAAGGTAAAACGCTTACACTGAAAATAAAATTCGAAGACTTTAAACTGATCACCAGAAGCCGATCTTTTCCCATAGCGATATACCAGGCAGAAAGCATGTTCCAGGAAGCCATAAAACTGCTCGAAGAAGCCAATCTGGGAACAGCAAAAGTCCGATTGCTTGGCATCACCCTATCTCGTTTTTATGACGATGTTATTGTAGAGCATCTAGACAGTAATCAACTGGAATTCGACTTCTGAATCCATTTCTCAGTAATCTGTAACCGGATCTTCCATTACATTCACTTCGATAACACCATCAGCATTGCGTAACAATCTTTTGCAATCTTCACTCAGGTGCTTTAAATGAAGTTTTTTATTCACGGCTCTATAGCGTTCCGTTAATTTATTTAGCGCATCGATTCCCGACATATCATAAACACGGCTATCTTTAAAATCAACAATTACATGATCCGGATCGCCTGACACATCAAATTTATCATTAAAATTAGCCACCGAGGCGAAGAATAAAGGCCCATAGATTTCATAATATTTTGCACCATCTTCTCCTACATATTGATTAGCCCTGATTCTTTTCGCACTTTCCCAGGCAAATACCAAAGCAGAAATAATTACGCCAATAAGCACTGCCAATGCCAGGTTGTGCAACCAAACCGTAATTACAGCAACCGAAATGCCAATAAAAATATCCTGTTTAGGCATTTTATTGATCACCTTAAAACTCATCCATTCAAAGGTACCGATGGCAACCATCATCATTACGCCTACCAAAGCGGCCATAGGCACCCGTTCGATAATCGGTGCACCCACCAAAATGATCAGTAAAATAGTTAAGGCCGCAATAATTCCCGAAAGCCTGGCTCTTGCTCCAGCAGATAGATTAACCAGCGTTTGCGCAATCATCGGGCAGCCACCCATGCCCGTAAAAAATCCATTGAGAATATTAGCAATGCCCTGCGCAATACTTTCTCGGTTGCCGTTACCTTTTGAATTTGTAATTTCATCTACCAGGTTCAAGGTGAGTAAGCCTTCCGTTAAACCTACACCCGCCATAATTAACCCGTAAGGAAATATAATTTTAAGGGTATCGAGATTGAACGGAATTTGAGGAATATGAAAAGGTGGAAAACCACCGCTTACCGAAGCAATATTCCGAACCAACTTGGTGTCAATTCCAAAAAAAAACACGACCAGAAATACCACAATAATAGCTACTAAAGAAGATGGAATCGCTTTGGTAAACTTTGGAAGCAAAATCACAATAGCAATAGTTAAGGCTACCAACGCCAGCATAATATATAATGCTGTACCGCTTAACCACGCAGCCTGACCATTAACTACCGTTTTAAACTGTTCTAACTGCGACATAAAAATGATTACTGCCAGACCATTTACGAAACCGAACATTACCGGTTGAGGCACCAGCCGAACAAATTTACCCAGCTTAAAAAGACCTACTATAATTTGAATCACACCTGCAAGTGCCACCGCAGCAAATACATATTCTATGCCGTTGCTCTTCATTAAAGCAATTAGTACAATTACCGTTGCCCCTGCCCCACCAGATACCAATCCTGGCCGGCCACCCAAAATGGCGGTAACCAAACCCATAATAAAAGCAGCGTATAAGCCTGTTAAAGGGGGGAAACCGGCAAGAATAGCAAAAGATAATGATTCAGGAATCATCGTCATGGCTACCGTTAAGCCTGCTAACACCTCTGTTTTATAGTCGATTCTTTTCGAAAAATCGAAAAGTTGTAAAGTGGATTTCATTATTTGCAGTTGAAGGTTACAAATATCTAATTTTCTAATGCTTATTAATAACGAATAATTTTAAATCCTTAACCAAATAAGAGCAAACTGATGTAACGCTCTCCGTGATTCGCCCGGCTGTTTGATTTTATGGCTATGGTTATCTGTTTATTGATATGTTTTAACCACTCCAGCCGCTATTGTTGGAAATTGTTGTGCAGCTGGAAAACATCAATATTGTACTGAAACAGCGACCATGCTAAACTTTTTCAATGAGCGTCTTACGCTTATGGCTTTCAGTTCCGCCTGTTTTATTGGTTTCAGCTCCATATTTTCCCATTTGGGGATCGTAATAAACTGCCTGCCAATTTATTTTATTAAAGGATTTGGTTAGATTCAATGGGAACAGAGAAAGCCTGCATCATAAAATAAATAGACATTTACAACTATTAAAAATTCAGTTATAAAAAAAGCCCTGACGAAAGTCAAGGCTTTGATAAATGTGTTATTTATTTATCTTATAAATTAGCGCCGTGGCAGTTTTTATATTTTTTACCACTTCCACAAGGGCAAGGTTCGTTACGACCGACTGTTGCTTCCTTTCGAACAGGCTGTTGCGGAACTGCTTCGCGGGTATCACCAAACTCAATACCTGGTTCTTCTCTGCCAAACTCTTGCTTCGTAGTTTGCAACTTAGGTTGTTTTACTGGTGCTGGTGCTTCCCTTAAATCTTCAGCCTCTTGCTGAACCGGAATACCACCTTTATACAAGAAACTTACTACCTCTTTATTCACCGCATTAAGCATGTTTTTAAATAAATTGAAAGCTTCCATTTTATAAATTACCAATGGATCTTTTTGTTCGTAAACTGCATTTTGAACTGATTGTTTCAAATCATCCATCTCACGTAAGTGTTCTTTCCAGCTGTCATCAATTAATGCAAGTACAATAGTTTTTTCGAATGAACGAACTACTTCTCTTCCTTGGTTATCAATCGCTTTCTTCAAATCAACAGCCACCTGTATGCCACGAATACCGTCAGTAAAGGGAACAACGATTTGTTCGATATGCTCACCACGTTCTTCGTAAACCTGGGTTAACACTGGTAACGACTGCTGAATTACAGCTTCTGATTTACGCGCATAAAAAGTTTCAGCTTCTTCAAATAACTTTTCAGTTAACTGAGCAATATTGGTTGATGCAAATTCCTTTTCAGTAATGGCAGTATCCAGCGAGAAGTTTTTAATAACCTCTAATTTAAATCCGTCAAAATTTGCTTCTTCTTTGTATTCAGTTACGATGTCTTCTGCAACATCATAAACCATGTTGTTCATATCTACATCTAAACGTTCTCCAAACAAAGCATTTTTACGTTTAGCATAAATTACCGTACGCTGCGAGTTCATCACATCATCGTACTCCAGTAAACGTTTACGGATACCAAAGTTATTTTCCTCTACTTTTTTCTGTGCACGCTCAATAGACTTGGTAATCATCGAGTGTTGAATTACTTCACCATCTTCGATCCCCATACGCACCATAATGCCGGAAATTCTTTCAGAACCGAATAAACGCATTAAGTTATCTTCCAAGGATACAAAGAACTGAGAAGATCCGGGATCGCCCTGACGACCAGCACGACCGCGCAACTGTCTGTCTACACGACGAGACTCGTGACGTTCTGTACCTACGATGGCTAAACCACCTGCTTCTTTTACACCAGCACCTAATTTAATATCCGTACCACGACCCGCCATGTTCGTTGCGATGGTAACAGTACCTGACTGACCAGCTTCGGCAACAATATCTGCTTCTCTCTGGTGCATTTTAGCATTCAGTACATTGTGTTTAATTCCGCGAAGCTTAAGCATCCGGCTTAACAATTCGGAAATTTCAACTGAAGTAGTACCCACTAATACCGGACGACCAGCTTGTGTTAATTTTACAATCTCATCCGCTACGGCATTGTATTTTTCACGAACGGTACGGTAAACGTAATCCTGCTCATCTTTTCTTGAAATGTTTCTGTTAGTTGGGATTTCTACAACATCTAGTTTATAAATCGACCAGAACTCACCTGCTTCAGTAGTTGCCGTACCCGTCATACCGCAGAGTTTGTGGTACATACGGAAGTAATTTTGCAGGGTTACGGTAGCATAAGTTTGGGTAGCATCCTCAACTTTAACGTTTTCTTTTGCTTCAATCGCCTGGTGTAATCCGTCAGAATAACGACGGCCATCCATAATACGCCCTGTTTGCTCATCTACAATTTTGATCTTTCCTTCGTCGATAATGTATTCCACATCAATTTCGAACAAAGTATAAGCTTTTAATAACTGATTTACGGAGTGGATACGCTCTGCTTTAACAGAATAATCGCGCATTAAAGCATCTTTAGTGGCGACTTTTTCATCTAAAGGCAAGTCAGATTTTTCTAATTCAGCAACTTCTGTACCTACATCTGGTAATACAAAGAAAGTTGGGTCTTCACCAGATTGAGTAATTAATTCAATACCTTTCTCTGTTAACTCCACCTGATTATTTTTCTCATCAATATAGAAATACAACTCTGAGTCTACCTTCGGCATATTCTTAGACTGATCTGCCATGTAGTAGTTTTCTGTTTTCAACAGTAAACCACGAACACCGCTCTCACTTAAGAATTTAATTAAGGCTTTATTTTTCGGTAAACCACGGTAAGCACGTAATAATGCTAAACCACCTTCACCTTCTTCGGTACCACTGTTACCTGCATTGATTAGTTTTTTTGCTTCATTTAAAGCTTGGGAAACATAAGCTTTCTGAGCATTTACCAACCGCTCAATGCGTGGTTTTAACTCGTAAAATTCGTGTTGATCTCCATGCGGAATCGGACCTGAAATAATCAAAGGCGTACGGGCATCATCAATTAAAACCGAATCGACCTCATCCACCATAGCAAAGTGTTGTTTACGTTGCACCAACTGATCAGGCGTTTGCGACATATTGTCACGCAGGTAATCAAAACCAAATTCATTATTGGTACCGTAAGTAATCCCCGCAGCATACGCTTTTCTTCTTTCTTCAGAATTTGGTTCATGTTTATCAATACAATCAACACTAATTCCATGGAATTCGAACAATGGGCCATTCCACTCACTATCCCTACGTGCCAGGTAATCATTCACGGTAACGATATGTACACCCTGATCTGCGAGTGCATTTAAGTAAGCTGGTAATGTACTTACCAAGGTTTTACCTTCACCCGTAGCCATCTCGGCGATTTTACCACTGTGTAAAACGATACCACCGATTAACTGCACATCGTAATGAACCATGTTCCATACCACCTCAGTTCCGGCAGCGTCCCAACGGTTTGCCCAAATTGCTTTATCACCGACAATTTTAACATTGCTTTTACGTGCAGCATAATCCCTGTCATGCTGAGTAGCGGTAACTTCCAGAAATTCGTTTTCACTTAAACGGCGGGAAGTTTCTTTTACTACGGCGAAAGCCTCAGGAAGAATCTCTAATAATACTTTCTCTAATTCCGTATCGCGATCTTTGCCTAAAGCGTCAACCTGATCGTAAATAGCAGTTTTTTGATGAAGATCTAAATCATTGCTTTCGGCATCAGCTTTCAATGCAGAAATTTTTCCATCAATATCCGTTAAAAAAGCAGAAATTCTACCTTTAAATTCTATCGTTTTTGCACGCAATTCATCATTGCTGATTGAAGATAACTTAGCGTATTCTTCATTTATTTTTACAACCAGCGGCTGTATTGCTTTTATGTCTCTTTCTGATTTACTTCCGAAAATCTTCGCTAAAAATCCTAACATTATAATATTTTAAATCGTATTTATTTATAAAAAAATGGAATGACACAACAACCAAGCCATTGTCTTACTAAAGTCAGATTGGCAGTTGTTATGATAAATGATGGTTAAAAACCTATATAGATTTAAGAAATAGTGTTACGGACTATTGTTTTTCGGCTTTTTTCTGATGGTTAAATCAGCGATAACTTGATTCGAACTAATGTACTTTGCAACTTTTACCGGGTTTTGAGTTCCTATGATTGCAAGCCTTGTATATGATAACAAATAAGGATTACGTTCCTCATTAAGTCGGACAGCATGATCTGCCCTATTAACACCGGTACAGTATTCATTACAATATTCGTTTAATATTCTTAACCCATCAATGCGTTCGGCTTTGGCCAAATGCGTTAAGCTAAAAAATACAAGTGATATGGTAACAAGGTGTTTCATTAATACCGGCAAAGCTAGTTTTAATTTTTATAAAAAGAAACTACAACATCTCAAAAATTGTACCTCACTTATTCACTTTAGTTTTCTACTTCCTGAAGTAAAAAATTTTTATTTTTACGCCATGCCGCAGAACTTCATTACCCTTTGTTACTGAAAAATTATAGATACCTCCGGCATTAAACCGGTTTCAGAATAACCCTTCTTAAGCATCCACGCTATAAAAACCATTGATTAATTTATGGACATCTCTACAGAAAAAATATACCTTGCCGACCAAAGAGGCTTGACCGAAACTTCCATGATCAGAAGATACAGTACTTTTAATTTCGATCAGTATTATAACAAGCATAAAGAACCTTTTGGCGATTTATTTATTTGTAATGATGAATTTCTGGCTGGCGGGAAAATGACGTTTTTTTTATCCAGGGAAGACTCCTATCAAATATTTATGCCCATTACCGGAGGAATTGATATTGTGCAGGGCGATAGAGAGTTTGCAGTAGAAACCGGACAGATCCAGATTTTAAACTTAGGCAAGGGCGAGGTTTTGGAAATCAGCAATCCTAATTCAACTGATACCATTAATTATATCCAACTCGGGTTAAAAACTGATTTGTTTTTACTTAAAGCAAGCGAAATGTTATTTAGTTTTGATCTGAAAAACAGCCAGAATCAACTCATCAACATCATCTCCAGTTCAAAACTGCCTTTTCGGTTAACCTCCGGGTTTTTTGCAGGACATAAAGAGGCGATTTACCAATCAAAATCCAGTCAGAATAAATCTTATGCTTTCATTATTGATGGCACATTTGAAGTGGAAGGCAAATTGCTGCATGCCAGAGATGGTTTGGCGCACTCGGATTTGGAGCAGATAAAATTGAAAGCACTTAGTGATGATGCCATTATTTTTATGCTGGAGATGTTTCCATTGTTTTAAGTTCAGTGAAATAATCCTCTTTAAAGTTTATAGATTTTAATATCATCGCTAAGAAGCTGTTTAAAAACTATAATCTATCAGCTTACAAAATTTCCAAAGCCCGAGCGCTGAAGAATTTCGTAAGTTTTGATTATAGTACTATAAAACTTTCAAAGTATTTCCCCTAACAAAGGCCATCGAAAACTTCGAAAGTTAATGTTCATTCATGAAATTTAGACAGTTTCTAAGAACTAACAACGAAAAACGAACAACCACTCCTCTCCCAAATATGACATCGCGCTTAAATTAATCCAAATCGAAACTTTTACCTTCGGATATCCGTTATTAATAGCACATGAGAGGTTTTCGTTTTTCTGATTACAAGCCTGGCGATACGCCAAAAGGTGGGTTCGATGAGTTGCTGAAATTATTTAGCGAATTGCTAAATTATACTTCAGGAGATGCGGCAGAGGCTTTAAGCTGGCTGAACGAGCTCGACAAACAATATAAGTTAACGAATAATGATTACGGGATTGGCGATTTTATCGATGAATTGAAGGATAAAGGCTACCTGACCGAAGATAATAAGTCGGGAGAATTTAAAATTACCGCTAAAACTGAACAAACAATCCGCAAATCTGCCCTTGATGAAATTTTTGGGAAACTAAAAAAATCTGGCCGCGGAAATCACAATAGCAATCAGTCTGGCATTGGCGAAGAAAAGAATGCCGATAGGCGGGAATATAACTTCGGTGATAGTTTAGACCAGATCGACATGACTGCTTCGATCCAAAATGCGCAGATTAATCATGGGATTGGCGATTTTACCTTAACTGATCGGGATTTAGAGGTAGAGGAAAAGGATTTTAAAACCCTAACTTCAACGGTATTAATGATCGATATTTCACATTCCATGATTTTATATGGCGAAGATCGGATTACACCTGCGAAGAAAGTAGCGATGGCCTTAGCAGAATTAATCAAAACCAAGTATCCGAAGGACACACTAGATATTGTAGTTTTTGGAAATGATGCCTGGCCAATTACTGTAAAAGATTTGCCTTATTTACAGGTCGGCCCATACCATACGAATACTTTTGCCGGTTTAGAACTGGCTACTGATTTGCTGCGAAGGCGCAAAACTCATAACAAGCAAATTTTCATGATTACAGATGGGAAACCAACCTGTTTGAAAGAAAACGGCAAGTATTATAAAAACAGCATGGGCCTCGACAGGAAGGTGATTAACAAAACCCTGAATATGGCGGCGCAATGTAAGCGCTTGAAAATTCCAATCACTACATTTATGATTGCCAAAGATCCCTATCTGCAACAATTTGTTCGTCAATTTACTGAAATTAATGGAGGCCGGGCATTTTATAGTTCGTTAAATGGCTTAGGCGAGTACATTTTTGAAGATTACATTAAAAACAGAAGAAAAACAGTTAAATAAGTTGCGGGTTAAAAGTTAAAGGCTTTGAACGCCCAGACTTGCAACATATGTAATTCACAATACACATGGCAAAACGCACCCATAAATATAAGTTAACCTTAGAAGAGATATCATTAGCAGAAGAAGATAATATTAGAAATGAGCCGCTAACATTAGAATTTGACAACCACGATAACCTTTTCAATATTATAAGCGCTGTTAAAAGCAAAGCCATTTTTGAAGATGAAAACCAAAGCACGGAGTTTGCAATTGGCTTGAAAATGTTTACTGAAGTTGTATTAAAAAACAGAGATAACGAACTTTTCAAGGAACTACAACCTGCAATTGGTGCGTTTATGAAAAAACTAAAAAGCAAATAAGTTAAAGGTTTAAAGTTAAAAGTTTTAGGTTAAACACCCAGACTTGCAACCCATAATCTGCAACTCATAACACAAATATATGCAAAACACAACTTTAAGCCAGTTAAAAACTACAGGATATAAATCAAGATCAGTTAAAGAAGAGCTCAGAGAAAATCTGATTACCGTTCTCCGCGATAAAAAAACAGAATTTGAAGGAATTATTGGTTACGATGAAACCGTAATTCCGGAATTGCAAACGGCAATCCTTTCCCGCCATAACATTTTACTTTTAGGTTTACGCGGACAAGCGAAAACGCGGATTGCCCGTTTAATGGTTAACCTGTTAGATGAGTATGTACCATACGTTGCCGGAAGCGAAATTTTTGATGATCCGTTGAACCCTATTTCGTGGTACGCCAGAAATGAAATTGCTACCAAAGGTGATGATACAGAAATTGCCTGGTTGCACCGCAGCGAACGCTACACGGAGAAGCTGGCGACCCCTGATGTAACCGTTGCCGATTTAATTGGTGATGTTGATCCGATTAAGGCCGCCACTCTGAAATTAACTTATAACGATGAACGTGTAATTCACTTTGGATTAATTCCACGCGCGCACCGCAGTATTTTCGTGATTAACGAATTACCAGATTTACAAGCACGGATTCAGGTAGCATTATTTAACATGCTGCAAGAAAAAGACATCCAGATTCGTGGTTTTAAACTCCGTTTGCCTTTAGATATTCAGTTCGTATTTACTGCAAACCCTGAAGATTATACTAACCGTGGAAGCATTGTAACGCCTTTGAAAGATAGGATTGAAAGTCAGATTTTAACCCACTATCCAAAAAGCATTGAGATCTCCCGTAAAATCACTTTCCAGGAGGCTAAATTAACCGAATCGCAGCGTGCAAATATCGAAGCAGATGGTTTGGTGAAAGACCTGATTGAGCAGATTGCTTTTGAAGCACGTAAAAGTGAATACATTGATCAGAAATCAGGCGTTTCTGCAAGGTTAACCATCTCAGCTTATGAAAATTTAATCAGCACTGCTGAGCGAAGAATGCTCATTTCCAGCGAAAAAAGCACCGTTGTTCGTCTGTCTGATCTGGCTGGGATTATTCCTGCCATTACCGGAAAAATCGAATTGGTTTACGAAGGTGAGCTGGAAGGACCTGCCCATGTAGCCACTACCCTGATTGGAAAAGCGGTAAAAACTTTATTTGCGCGCTATTTCCCCGATCCCGAAAAAGCAAAAAAAACAAAAGAAGCAAATCCTTATACCGCAATTACAGAATGGTTTACTGAAGGAAACAATGTAGATATAACCGATAGCTTAACCAATGCCCAATACAAAAAGGCATTAATGCTGGTACCGAACTTATACGATACCGTTAAAAAATTTCATCCAAAATTAAGCGAAAACCAAACTTTGCTTCTGATGGAATTTTTATTACATGGACTGGCAGAATATTCTCAACTAAGCAAAAACTTCTTAAACGGCGGTTTTGGTTTCAGCGATATGTTTGGCAGTTTGTTTAATGCAGAGTTCGATGAAGAAGAGGACGAAGACGATTTTAGATAATTCTCTATCTCGATTATAAATTCTTTAATTTTAGGCAGGCCAAAAACCTGCCTTATTTTTTAAACTAAAATTTTAAACCCGATCATGGGAAGATTACCTTTTATTATTGCCGCCTCTATTCTCATTCTTGCTTTTGATATCTATTGCTTCAGGGCAATTATTTCAGTTTTCAAAAATTGGAAGCCCTCAACCAAAAAAATCTTTACTATTCTGTATTGGAGTTACAGCATCTTGCTGATTATAGGTGTTTTCGCCGGAATTTACCTCAACCTTTTTTTAACACTGAGGGCTATGATTCTGGTTGCTTTCTTCTTAACTGTAGCCTGCAAAGTAGCGATGTTGCCATTTTTAGTGTTAGATGATTTAAGAAGGCTTTGGATCAAAGTATTCAGAAAAAAAGAGATAGCGCCAACAGCATCAATCGCCGAAACCGATCAAATTTCACGTTCAGAGTTTTTAGTAAAGGCGGGTTTAGTTGCGGCGGCGGTACCATTGACGTCTTTAAGCTGGGGCATCATTTCCGGCGCTTACGATTATCAGGTTAGAAAGGTAGATTTAGTCCTTCCTAATCTCCCCAAAGCATTTGACGGCATCACTATGGCACAGATTTCTGATATCCACTCCGGGAGTTTTTATAACAAAACTGCTGTAAAAGGAGGGGTTGAATTGCTGATGGCCCAAAAACCAGATTTCGTTTTCTTTACCGGGGATTTGGTAAATAACCTTACCAATGAAGTAAGAGACTATCAGGATATATTTTCTAAGGTTAAAGCACCGCTTGGGGTTTATTCTTCCCTCGGAAACCATGACTATGGCGATTATTATTTCGGAAAAGAATCTTCTCCTGCCAAGGTTAAAAACCTGAAAGACATGGTGGATGTACATAAAATAATGGGCTACGACCTTTTAATGAATGAACACCGCAGGTTGAAGGTAGATGGAGAAGAAATCGGTATTCTGGGAATTGAAAACTGGGGAATGGGCCGCTTCCCTAAATATGGGAAAATGGAACTGGCTGTTCAAAATACGGACGACTTACCGGTAAAATTATTATTGAGTCACGATCCTTCCCACTGGCGTGGCGAAGTATTGAAAAAATACCCACAAATAGATGCCATGTTTAGCGGGCATACTCACGGGATGCAGTTTGGCGTTCGTTTGAAAGAATATCAATGGAGCCCGGTTCAATACATTTATAAAGAATGGGCAGGTTTGTATGAGGAGCAAAAACAACAGCTTTATGTGAATGTTGGCTATGGGTTTTTGGGTTATCCTGGCAGGGTTGGTGTATTGCCGGAGATTACGCTGTTTACGTTAAAAAGGGCTTAGATAATTTTGAATGAGAGAATGATGGAATGAGAGAATGTGCGATACCCTAAACATTCTCCCATTCAAAACTCAATCATTCAATCATTTTCTTATCCCGCATTAAAGCGATACCCCACACCACGAACGGTTTGCAGCAATTGCGGATTATCAGGATTCAATTCTATTTTCTTACGTAAACGAACAATGTGCATGTCTAACGTACGGGTATTTACATCAGAGTTATAACCCCAAACCACCAACATCAATTCGTCGCGGTTGATTACTTTTCCAGGGTTTCTTAAAAAATAAAGCAGAATTCTATTTTCTAAAATCGTTAGCTCGATTTTCTTTCCGTCTCTGAATAGCGTATGGATATTTGGATGATGCTCCATATTACCAAAACGGTGAATTTCGGCAGTATCTTTATTTACAATAAACTTCACCTTACTCTCCAGCATGGCTACCAATACATCCATGTTAAAAGGTTTGGAAATGTAATCAGATGCACCAAAATTATAGGCATCAATTTTATCAACATCCTGAGCTTTAGCCGTCATCATAATGATCAGGTTTTCGAATCCTTGTTTACGAACGCTCTCACAAACTTCGGCGCCTTGTTTACCAGGCATCATCCAATCCAGTAAAACGATATCAGGTTGATCAGCAATAATCATCCGCTCGCCCGATTCGCCATCATTTGCTTCTAATACATGATAGCCTTCAGTTTTTAAACGATGCGCAACTAAAAAGCGAAGATTTTCATCATCTTCTACAATTAATATTTTTACTTCTTTAGACATTTATGTGTGTTTTATATGCGGTTGTAATGTTGAAACGTTGTAATGTTTAAAGGGTTAAACTCAGCTTTACAACCTTTCAACCTTTAACTTTTCAACTCCTAAAATTTAACTATTATACGGCAGCACGATCTTAAACTCAGTACCCATACCTACTTTACTTTTAACGGAGATTTCTCCTTCCATAAAGTTAACCAGTTCTTTGCAAAACGCCAAACCTAGGCCTACACTTCCCATCTGGTTATATTCATTCTGGATTCTGAAAAATTTCTTAAAAATGTTATTCAATTCGCCTGAAGCAATTCCGATCCCCTTATCTGCAAAACGAAATACGAGTACACCTTTAATGAGTTTCGCACTGATGTGAAGCTTTTTATTTTCAGGCTTGGAATATTTATAAGCATTTTCGGCCAGGTTATCAAACAGACTACCTAACAACACCGGATCGGTAATGAAGGTTTTAAATCCAACCACCTCATAGCTCATCTTAAAATCCGGGTGTTTCAAAGTATGCGATTCGATGGTACTTTCGATAAAATCATGAATATTAACGGTTTCCTGGTTCAGTTTGATGGCCTTATTTTCAATCTGTGTAAAGGCCAATAACTTGTTCATTAAGCCATTCAGCTTATCTGCTTCTTCATCTAATATTTTACCATAAAGCTGCTGCTCTTTCTGACTCAAAGCTGTAGCACTTTTAATGTTATTGCCTGCGATCTTAATCACACTTACAGGCGTTTTAAATTCATGCGTAAGGTTATTTACAAAATCGTACTGGAGCTTGAACATTTTACTATTGATATTCAGGTTCCGGTAGATCAGAAAAGCAACCAAAAGCAATACACCATACACCAAAAGCAAAACAAGTGCAATGGGCATAAAATAGATAAAGATCTCCTTTTTAATATAAGATTTAGAGCTGGTAAAATACAATTTAAAATCAGAGAAAGCACCAGGTAAGGCAATCTCAGTCGTCATATTTTCTTCTGAAGTATCAATAGGATCATATGTTAAAGGCTCTACCCGAATCTTTTGATACAACAATGGCCGGGTATTTTCTACTTTAATCTTATTTGGATCCAGTTGAAACACCAGCATATCTTGTTGATACACTGGCAGCAAATTAAGCTTGCGCCGCATCATGTCTTTATAGATTTTTAAATCTTCTATTCTTGGAATATTGAGATAAGTAATCTTATTTGAATTTACGACGGAGAAATTTGTAAAAAGCACTTCCTGTGTTGGAACAGCTGTTGTATCTAACTGATCAACGAAGGTTACCAATTTATAAGCCATCGTATTAAAATCATCACCAACTTTGAAAGAACGTGTATCGGCTTCAGAAAATAGCCGGATAGAATCTGGTGAGATGCCTCTGCCAAATTGAAAAATAGATTTAGGACCAATAGATAAATCTCCGACATTCATTCCATCTTTTACGGCAACATTTTTCACCTCTGTATCGTAAAAGGTAACCCTGGAAACAAATGGATATTTCACAATAACAGTATCTACAAATTTTGCTGCTGTGGCAGAGTCTAAGAACCCGTTATAGTAGGAAATTTCAGGCATTTTATTCTGAAAGAAATCGTTATAGGGCTTTATGCTTTGCTCCAGAACATTTACTTTTTCTGATACAAATTCATTTTCTATAGATTTCTTACTAAAGTTGAAAGCCAAAAAGAGAGAGAGTATAAATAAGATCGAGATTAATACAATGAAGGTAACTCCAAGCGAAAAATTTTTGCGATAGCCACTTTTTTTATCGAGCGCCATAGCTTATTTTTTACTGATATTAGTTTTTAAAAATTCTTCTAATGCTTTGTACAAGGCAGTTCGCCCTTGCTGTCTTTTAATTGGATTTGGACCTTCTTCCTTTTCAATATAAGTTACGGGCACATTCCTTTTTTTAAGTTCTTTAATAAATTGCACGCCTTCGGCCACATTTACCCTTGGATCTTTAGGATTCTGCGCAATAAAAATCGGTGATTTAAACTGGTCTGCATGGAAAACAGGAGATGCAAAACGCAGGTAATCTGTATCCGTTACCGGGTTGCCAATAATTTCATAGTACATCTGTAAATTCGACTTTAGGAATGGCGGAATTCCTTTCAGGTAACTAAATAAATTAATTACACCAGAATTGGATCCTCCGCAACTATAAATATCGGAATTTTTATACAAACAATTCAATGCAATATAGCCACCAAAACCGTTTCCATAAATGGCTATTTTTTTAGGGTTTGCAATCTTCTGCTTAATGAGCCAACGCGCACCATCATTCACATCCTCCTGAATTTTATCGCTCCATTCTTTAAATCCTGCTGCATAAAAAGATTTTCCATAACCCGTTGAACCACGATAATTCACCTGCAAAACAGCATAACCACGATTGGCCAAAAATTGTACCTCTGCATTGTAACCCCAGGAATTTCGCCCACCAGGACCATTATGTGGCAAAACAACCACGGGTAAATTGGCTTTTCTCCTGCCCTTAGGCAAGGTCAAATAACCGTTAATGGTTAGGCTATCTGAGCTTTTGAAACTTATCGGTTTCATTGCACTCATCGTTTCTTCCTTAATCGATGAATTGATATCTGTAAGTTTCTTAAGCTTATTCTCACTGGCGGTATACAAATAATAAGAACCCGGATTTTTATCGGTAAACGTTCTCACCACAAAAACGTTATCCATTTTATCCTTATCCATGATCCGCCATTCTGTACCCGGTAAAAGTTTGTCTATTTTGCTGTAAGTGAATTTTGAGCTGCCATCCAGGTAGTATTTCTGCTTTTTCCAGGTTTCACAGGTTACGAACATGATCTTATTTTGCGTTCTGGAATAACTGGTTTCTACCACATTGAGCGTATCATTTGCAAACAATACTTTTTTCTCTTTCCCCGTTTTTAAATCCAGTGCCACCAATGCATTTTTATCTCTGTTGGCATTAGAGATCGCATATAACACATTGGGTTCATTCTCTGGGAATGCCACCGGCTGAAATGTTGTTTCAAAATTATTGGTAATTACCGGCTCAAATGGCTTACTTTCATTTTCGCGGTAAAGCAATGTTTCATTCACACCATCACTTGCTACCGCAATCTTGAGAATCCCTTTATTATCCGTCATCCATTCGGTAATGTTACCAGGATTTTTGGCCGCGATTTCCATTTTCCCATCGCGTACATTTAAGCGGTAAACATCAAAAACGGTAGAATCTCTCTTATTCGAAGCAACAATAATATACTTATCATCGATCAATTGATCTTCGATAACGCGCACACGGGTTTTCTCATTCGAGCTAAGCTGAACCTGTTTGCTGCCATTTTTATTGATCACAAAAAGATCTGATTTGCGCTCTTTAGTATCATCTTCTGTATAGTAAATCAATTCATTATTACTGGTCCAGAAGTGAAAACTGATCGATTTTTCTGTCAGGTGAGTGAGCTGAACACTCTTTCCGGTGGCCAGATTTTCTACGAAAAGATCTAATTTTTTATCTTGAAGTTTTAAATAAGAAAGGCTTTTCCCATCTGGAGAAATGTGATAATAAGCTTTATCCTGCGTTTTAAAGAAATCATCCACCGGAATAATATCCACCTTATCCGAACTTTTACAAGCACAGATTACAGCAATAAAAATCAATAGAATAATTTGTTTTAGCATAAGTATTTCCTCACCGGGACAACAAAAATAGGCATCCCAACCACTTAACTATGCTTTACACTAACAATGTTACTTTGATTGTGAATGCAGGCATAGTGATCAATTTAGTATTTATCAAAAACAGACAAACCAAAATACAGGTAACATTCTTATTAGAATTTTCGTGCATGCCACATACTGCAAACTAAATCCATTTAGCCAATCTTTAGTAGTAAAGCTTTTACCTTTGAGCGCTTTTTGCTACATTTAAAATTCACAAATCAGAATCATGACTCGTTTAATCGTCTTCGCTTTTTTTCTATTGAGTTTTAGTGTAAAGGCACAGATTTCACGCAATAATCAATCTTTCAACAACGATGAAACGGCTTTAGCCATACAATATTATCGGGATGGCGATTATGAAAAGGCTGCGGTTTTGTTAGAAAAGATCCTGAATAACCCGAATAACCAGGGATATTTCGATGTTTATTTTAATACGTTGATTAAACTTAACCGTTATGATATTGCCGAAAAGTTAGTAAAAAAAACTATGAAGCAAAACCCGGGAGATGATGCTTACCCTATTGCACTCGGCAAACTCTATCAGGAAAAGGGTGATGTGGGAGCAGCGAATAAAATTTTTAATGAGATCATTGGCAGACTTCCAAAAGACGAATTCAAAATTAGAAATCTGGCAAATAACTTTTATCGGTTTGAAAACTACGACTTAGCGATACAAACCTTTAAACAGGGAAGAAAATTATTGGGTGATGATCAGCTTTTTGCTCCTGAACTACTGAATATCTACCGTTATAAAAAGGATAAGCCGATGCTGATGCAGGAATATCTGGATATTTTAAGATCAATCCCTCAGCTGCTACCACAAGCAGAAAGCACACTAGCGATGATCTTCGAGGATAAAAATGATTATCAGGTTTTCCAGGCTGCCATATTGAGAAAAATCCAAAAAGAACCAGACGCAGAAGTGTATATTAAACTGTTAACCTGGAATTACATTCAGCAGCAAGCGTTCGACATGGCATTGCGTCAGTTAATCGCTTTTGATAAACGCACCAAAGCTGATGGCGCAACCTTATTTAACGCAGTTTCTACTTTCGTAGATAATGGTGCTTACGAAACCGCAATAAAGGCTTACGAATACCTGTTAACCAAAGGGAAGGAAAGTGAATATTACTTGCCATCGAAGATTGAAATGTTAAATACCAAATACAACCTTCAAACTTCTGGTAAATACACTGCAGCTGAACTGGTAGCTTTAGCTAAAGATTATCAGGTTTTGCTGGAAGAAAACGGAAAGAACAAAAACACATTATTCGCCATCAAAAAGTTGGCTAATCTGCAAGCTTACTATCTAAATCAGCCGGGCAATGGAGAGAAAAGCATGGAAGAAGCTTTACAGTTACCAGGATTAAATTCCACCGAAATGGGACAATTGAAACTGGAGTTGGGTGACGTTTACATTCTGACCAATCAACCCTGGGAAGCATTTCTGGTTTATGAACAGGTAAGTAAGCAATTTGAAGGACAGCCAATTGGTAATGAAGCCCGTTTTAGAAGTGCTAAACTTTCATTTTATCAAGGCAATTTTGAATATAGTAACAGCCAATGCCAGGTGCTTAAGGCCGCAACCTCACAACTGATTGCAAATGACGCACTGAATCTGAGTTTGCTGATTTCTGACAATATTCAAACCCCAATAGATAGCAATGCGTTGAAAATGTATGCTGATGCGGAGATGTTGCTGTTTAGAAATTTACCTCCGCAAGCTGTAAAAAAATTAGACAGCATCGCTATTGCTTATCCCCAGAATGGTTTAGCTGATGCCATTTTAATGAGTAAGGCGAAGATCTTTATTAAATCTGGCGATTTTGTTAAGGCGACAGAAATGTTAAAAAAAGTAGCAGAAGGGTTCGCAGATGGTATCTGGACTGATGATGCGTTGTTCACGCTTGGCGATTTGTATGAAAAAAAACTCAATGATGCTGAGCAAGCAAAGACCTATTTTCAGAAACTGATTACCGACTATCCGGGCAGTATGTTTAGCGCCGAAGCCAGAAAAAGATTCAGGAATTTAAGAGGAGATGGCGTTTAATAATTTACAGCTGTTTTGCATCTGGATAGCTTTTAACCGGAAAGGAAACACCTAACTCCAATCCCACACCACTATATGCCATTCCACACCTGTGGCATCTGTATAAAGATCAATTGTTTTGAAACCAAGTCGCTCATGTGCCCTCATTGACCTTAAGTTTATGCTGGCTATTTCAGTGATCGCAAAATCAAAATTCTCCTTAAAATGTTCTTTATAAGCCGCATAACAGCTATCAAATAAGCCCTGCCCACGGTAATTCTTATCAACACAAACCTGGCCCACTACAATGTAGCTATAATCCGCTACTGACTTCCCCTTATATTGAATCTGATCAAAACTTTCATACATTTCCACTAAACGTGGGATATCATTTTTCGATTGCTCTGTCATTCCCAATACATAGGCAACTATTTTCTCGCCATCTTTAGCAATAATATTTTGCGCATGAAGATGCATTTTCTCCAGATCATCCAGCGTATGTGAAACGGTAACAAAGCCTTGTTCTTTAATTTCTTCGATAGATAATTCTGATTTTAAATTTTGTTTCTGAAGGGAAATGATGCCCTGAAGGTCTGAAGTGGAAGCGGATGTGGTAATTTTGATCATTGATAATGCCAGCGTTTTGAATTAACGAATATAAGCATTCCATTTTTTCTTCCGTTTTTACTTCGCTATCTTTGTAGTATGCTTTTATATAATGTTACGTTAATTTTAGAAGAATCTGCAGCAGAAGAATGGTTGAAATGGATGCAGGAAACCCATATTCCAGCAGTAATGGCTACTGGAATGTTTGTATCCAATCGCCTGTTAAAAGTATTAGATTCTCCGAACGAAGGCATTACTTATTGTTCGCAGTATGTTGCCGAAACTCAGGAAAATTACGACCAATACCAACAGGTTTATGCTCCGGCACTGCAAGCCGATTTAAATGCGAAGTTCGAAAATCGTTTTGTTGCATACAGAACACTGATGGAGTTTGTAGCTTAACTGTGAACTCCAAACTATTTTAACTTCGCATTATTCCGATGCCGGTCTGCATCGCGGATACTTTTCTTTTCTAAGTTTTTCTCAAAAGCTTCTGTCAGGTTGATTCCGGTTTGGTTGGCCAGGCAAATCAGCACAAACATTACATCGGCCATTTCATCGGCAAGGTTAACCTCTTCATCGCTCTTCTTAAATGATTGTTCGCCATATTTCCGGGCCATAATCCTGGCCACCTCGCCAACCTCTTCCATTAAAATTGCGGTATTCGTCAGCTCATTAAAATACCTTATCCCTGTGGTATTGATCCATTGATCTACTGTTTCTTGTGCTTCGTTAATGGTCATGTTTTTCTTTTAATTTTTACTGGGTTAAATTTCATAATTTAGGCTGATATAAAAGTTTTATTTCTCAAAATACGCTAATCTAAATTGACCTTATGACTATGCTCTTCAGCGAAAAACAACAAAAAGCAATCAATTCTATTTGGGTTTTAGGCGTAATTGTGTCCTTTCTGCAAATCAGTTGTTACTTTGTAGATAGCTACGGACCAGAGACCACTGCATACGATTACTTATGGAGAATACAAACCTGGTTTCTGGAGAGTTTGATTTTTGCCTGGTATTTTTATAGAAACAAAATGTTTTCTAAGGCGATTATCATTCAGTTACTATTTTCTCCATACTATATTTTTAAAAAAGACTGGCCAAGTTTTATCGATTACCATTTTAATTTCTCCAATAGCGGGTTAATTTATCAGGTTATTGGTACCGTTTCCTTCTTTTTACCAATTATCATATTCGCCATCTTCTACTTCAAAGCAGAAGCAGTTCCTCATCATATCCCTAAGGTTAAGGCTACTATAATTCAACTCCTATTTGCTTTAATTTTTAGTGTTACCATCTCTTCCGATCCGGATTCTTTATATAAGATTATTGGAAGTTTTAGTACCAGTAACCTCTATCTGAAAGACAACATAGTATCCGTTATATTTATCATCATCTCCCTCAAAATGATCTCAGTTTTAGCTGGATTCTTTTACCTGGCTAATAGAATTTATCATTCCAAACAGATTTTAAATCCGTTAGATGAACAGGCTGTTTCAGCAAATTTCTTTAAATGGGGGTTTCTGATGAGTTACCCAATTTTACTACTCTCTGTTTTAGATATGGGGTCTTCAGCATTTACTATTTCTTTCTCTTTTTCATCTATCGAGTTCACAACATTATTTTATATCATCGCTAATTTGATTGTGCTTTTTATTTGTGGAAGGTTTTTTGCCACATTAATTCAATACCGAAACTTTACGTTAAAACGTTATTTCGGTGTGGTGAATGCCTTATCGATTCTACCTGTGATTAATCTCGCACCATTCTTCTCTTTGCTTCTCTTTAAGAAGGATTCACAAACAACCGGCACCTATATCGATAAGTTAAAACAAAATAGAAATGTACACCTGATTATTTATTGCGCATTACTTACTTTGTATTACACCTATAATTACTTCTCAACAAATGCAGGTTACAGAACTTTAGAGCCGCTGTACAAATTGCTGGTGTTTTGCCTATCGGTTATATTACTGGCAAGATTTAAATGGAGCACAAAAGTTATCCCGTTTTTAGCCGTGATTATTTTGTACTATGCTGACCTTAAAGACTTTTTCGACTTTGCAGATGGTCTCTGGCCTTTTATTCAGAAAAAATTAATCTCCTTCGTGTGGATAGGAACCGTGGCTATGATGATTACCTATTATATTATAGATTATATTCTTCATAAGTGCTTTTATACACCATATTTTGAAAAGCAAAGTCGTGAAGATTTCGAAGCTTATATTGATCAGTTTTAACCGTTAAGATTTTCGAAGTATGATTGCCAGTTTGTTTCCAAAAAGACTTCTGCTACTTGAACGGTCAATGAGTTTGAAATCAAAAGTGTATTTTCCATCATTTGGAACGGTAAATTTTTTACTTTCTGTTTCGTACTCATGGACCGTGTAATACACCGTACTATCACCTTCTGAACTGCTTTGGTTATAAGACTCTTTTGTTGTTTTTGAGTTAATTACGTGGTCTTCCGCACTCGTATTTAAGCTATCCAAAAGAATTGATTGCCCTTTATTTTCGATATTAAACTTCACCTGAAATGCCTCGTTCTTGTCTTCACTACTTGAAGAAACTTTAGTCCAGATGGTAATTACATCACCTTTTTTTAAACTCATGTTTTCTGCGGATACGATTTCGCCATTGGCCAGTTCTAAAACGGCTAACTCCTTCCCAACAGGGTTACAAGAACTAAAACTTAAAATAAATAGAATCGGAAATAAATAATTTTTATACATGGCAGAGCGGAGTTGTTATTAGGTGGCAGATGTTTTTAAGGTGTAATGCTTACTAAAATAACTAAACATTTTAACAAAAAAATCAGCATGAGATGGCGTTAGTTCCTTATCCGTTTTTAGGATGAAAGTTCTTCCCTTATAAACAACCGGACAAAAAACAGTTGTGAAAGTATGGGCTGTATATCCATCTCTCATTTTTGCACTATTCGAAACTACATAACAGCCAGCTTCTTCTCTTAATTGATAGGAATACCGACTATCTATATTTAAAATAACCTCCCTGGAACTATAATCAGATTCGATAACCTGATTTGTTTTTAGCTGATTTATACTTTTATAAAAATCGCTTAATGTTTCTTGCGGTGGGCTGAACAACTCTACGAAAGTATAGTTACCGGGCGTTCTGGGAGAGACCTGGTCGTTTGTATCCAGAAAATATTTAAGCTCTTTCTCAATTTTAGTGAACATGTTATTTACCCAATTCAGCTCCAAAAGAGGCATATTGTTAACATAATCATTCCAGGAATCAAATTTAGCTTGCGGATAATTGGTTGTCAACAAGCTTTTTGCATGTTTCAACAGATGTACAGAGAGTTCAAGCTTTTGCTTTTTAGGATATTTTTGAGTCCAGCTGATTTCGGCTTTATAAAACAGAAGGCATTTCTTTGCCTCATTATATTGGATATTGTAGGTAAAAAACGTTTCTCCCTGATCGTAAATAATGCTATTTTCATCTTCGTAGTAAACGGCATCTATTCGCTCATTCCCCGATTTCAAATCAGCTATAGAAAAGCGCTTCGGATCATTTGACGGAATGATGTAGACCTGCTCTGAATAGAGTCCGTCATTTTTACTAAAAAAGTCATCCAGATTTACACTTAGAAAACTGGTGTCGACCTTTGCGAGGTCGATATTACCCAACACCACCTCTTCAGGCGTTACTTTCTCCACTTCAAAATCACAATTCTGAGGGATAGTTAATGAATAGGTTTCAGCTATTAAAACTGTTTTCAAGGGTAGTTTTAGATTGAAAATTCTTTGATACGCTGCTTTCGAAACCTCTTCAATATCATCAACGGTAGAATCTCCAATATCATCTGATTTTTCATTTCGTTTGCATCCATAAAAACATAGAGCAGCTAATACGATAAAAATAAAGAATTTTTTAAAGAAGTAATTGGAGCGTAGATTTATCATAACTTTTTTGAAGATAATCAAATATAGAATAAACCTACTAATTATACCTTATTCTATTGCAGGCCATTCTGACATGCATGATTGCTATTGTTGCTCTTCTATTATTCGGCTTCAATAAATAGTTACGACTGTAAATAAATCTTACTTACTCCTTATTTTTAGTATCAATCATAATGGTTGTGGGGCCATCGTTTACCAATGCAATTTTCATATCTGCACCGAAAATGCCGGTTTGGATCTTTTTACCGGTTAAAGCCGCTAATTTCTCAATCATTTCCTCATAAAGCGGAATAGCAAACTCAGGTCTGGCAGCCCTTGTAAATCCAGGCCGGTTGCCTTTTTTTGTAGCCGCAAATAAGGTGAATTGGCTAATCAGCAGAATATCCCCGTCAACATCTGCCAAAGCTTTATTCATCAAACCATTCTCATCTCCAAAAACCCGCATATTCACAATTTTCGGCGCCAGCCAATCCAGGTCCTCCATCGTATCCGCATCTTCAATCCCCAGGAGCACTAAAAAACCGGTTTTAATTTCTCCTGTAATGTTCCCTTCAACTGTACAACTGGCTTCTGTAACTCTTTGTAAAACTGCTCGCATTTTATATTACTTTTGGGTCGATAAATTTGGTATGCGCAAGATAAGTATTTTAGTGATGGCTATGTTTTTGTTGTTCGGCTGTAAACAAAAATCGATCGTGCATCCAACCTTTTATTTCTGGAAAACAGATTACCATAACGATAAATCTGAAACTAATCATCTTGATCAGTTTAAATCTAAAGCACTATATGTTCGGATCATGGATGTAGACTTTGATCCAGATCGCCAGCAGGCTGTTCCTGTTTCCCCTATAAAGTTTTCAGATCCCTTACCACCGCAAGTGGAGATTATTCCTGTAGTTTTTATGGTTAACCGGATATTTCATGATACAGACTCGAATAAGACCAAAATTTTGGCTAACCGGATCTCAAACTTTGTAGATGCAAAGGTAAAGCAGGCAGGAAAACAGGGTTTCGCAGAACTTCAAATAGATTGCGACTGGACTAAAACCACTCGTGATCAGTATTTTAATTTTCTTAAACAACTGAAAGCTCAACCCTTGCTGAAAGGAAAAACGATTTCAGTTACGCTTCGTTTACACCAGGTAAAAAATGTGGTAACCAGCGGAATTCCGCCCGTAGAAAAAGCCATGCTGATGTGTTACAACATGGGGAATCTGCGTAAATATGGCGATCAGAATTCTATTCTCGATCAGCATGAGATGGACATCTACCTGAAAGATTTCCTGGAAAGTTACCCTTTGAAATTAGACGTGGCGCTCCCTCTTTTTGAGTGGGCAGTAGTTTTCAGAAATAAAGAATATGCCGGAATCTCCAAAAGGCTTAACAAAAGCCGGTTGCAGGATAAAAAACTGTTCAGGCAGCGAGGGAATTCTATTTTATACGATTTACTTATGGATTATCCTGCTGCAGGATTAAAGCATGGCGATGTATTGAGATGGGAGGAAGTTTCTGCAAAAGATTTACTTGCCACATCCACTTTTTTATCTCGATATTTGAAACCAGACGAACGTAATATCGTTTTTTACCACCTTGATACCGATCTTTTAAAACATTTTACGCATGAAGAGCTTCAAAAAGTTATCGCTAATTTTTAGTATTTTCCTATTTACATTTTTCGGCGAAATCGCTGTGAACATTGCCTGCGGTGGAGAAGTTGATCCTTACGACTACTATATTTCCTATTTCCACAATAACGTGCAGGGAGACGAATACACTCCCTTCGCATTTAACCAAATGGCCTATTTAAATGGTGAAGAAGATGTTGTGAGTGAATCAGAAATTAACAGTAGGGAATGGGCGAAATACCTGGATGTAAATCCCCAAGACGTGCACAAGGTGATGTACCAAATTGATAGTGCTACAAGTGTCAAGTTAGGTAATTTCGAGGGCGATGTTTCGGCTTTGCCAGATAGCTTACAAAAAAACACCTTTATTCAGGCTTTGGTGAAAAATAAAAATGCACTGAAGTATTATGCTTTTGCAAAAAGTACAGAACCTTTTGCCAATATAAATTTTGATCTGTGGGATCCAAAACCAAGAGATACCACTACAATGAGCGACCTGGCAACAACAGCATTGAAATTAATGGAATCAGAAAAGGATAACTTTTTAAAACTCCGTTATGCTTACCAGGCTGAAAGAATGTTCCACTATGCAGGCTTACATACCGAAAGCAGAAATGTTTATGATCAGTTTGTAAAAACGAATAAAACTAAAAGTGCGGTTAAAGGGTGGGCATTGGCTCTTTATGCCGGATCAACCAGAAGATTAGGAAATCCTGAAGAGTCTGCATTTTTGTTCTCTAAAGTGTTTACCACTAATCCTGAGCGAAGAATCCAAGCATATAAAAATTACTACTACAATAGCACTCCGGTAAACGGCGCTTTAAAATATGCCAAAACAAACGATGAAAAGGCCAGCATCTGGGCCATTAATGGCTTTGGAAATCCGGATTTTAATATCGAAAGCTTAACCAAAGTTTATCAGTATGAGCCGAAAAGTCAATTAAATGGTGCACTCCTGGTACGCGAAGTAAATAAGTTAGAACAGGCTTTAATTAAAGACAGCGACCTTGCAAAAATATCTTATCAATACTATTTTTATAATAGCGATAATTCAAAATATAGGGATAGCATTAAAACCCTAAACTTGAAACAACTTCATGAGGTTAAGAATTTTGCACTGAAATTGGCCGCTGAAAATAAATATCCACAGCCAGAACTTGGCACGCTAACAGCTGCATATTTATCCTGGATGGAAAACAAAGATCTAGAAGCATCGTCTTATCTGGCAAAGCTAAATCCGAATAAACTGCCTGAAAAGCTACGCGATCAATACCGGATCACCGATTTGTTGATCAAAGCTAAAAACATAAAAAAAGGAAATCCATTTAATGAGAATGAACTTTTATCTTCTTTAAAGTGGCTGGATGAAAAACGATTTGCCGAAGATAAAACCGTAAGTAAAGGGCTGTATAACGATTGGGCAAATGAGGATAAACGCTTTACCAGAACCACCAGGAATTTTTACCAGCAGATATTGGCTCCTGCCTATTTGAAAATGGGAGATACGGCAAAAGCAGCACTCGCGATGGTTAAAGGAGATCTATCCTCCAACCAAATGAAAAATAATTCACTTTTTAACAACATGAGCTATCAGAGTACTTCGTTGTGGCAACAATATTTAAGTCCGAAGAGTATGCAGGCCCTTGCAAACTACAAAACCAAGGCAAACGGAGACGACGTAGTTGCTTTACTAGCGAAAGCCCTGAATAAATTAAGCAATGATGAATTTTATGAACTCTGGGGTACTACCTATTTGAGAACGCATCAATACGACAAAGCGGTTCAAATGTTTGCAAAAGTATCTCCAAAATATAATTACCCAAATCCGGAAAACTGGTATGCTGACGATGCGAATGGCAAACTGTATTCGAACCCGTTTATTCAAACCCTTAACGACTATCCGAAACAATACGTAGTTGCCAAAGCATCAATCACTAAAAAGGCTTTTGCTGCAGAAATGCTGCGTTTACAAAAATTAACTGTTAGCGATAAAAAGAATGCAGCACTTTACTATTATAGAATGGCTAACGCAGTTTATCAGACAGGTTATTTTGGTAACAGCTGGTTCATGATCAGTTACGATTGGTCATCTTATGATAATGCAAGTGGTGCAAAATTCGGCTACGATGTTGATTATAAAAAAGCACAAACAGCGAAAACCTGGTATTTGAAAGCCAGAGCATTGAGCACAAATGCAGATTTCCAGGCGAAATGTACTTTCATGCTCGCTAAATGCGCGCAAAAGCAAATCATCTTAAATTCAAAATTAAATTCTTTTAGCTATTGGGATAAAAAAGATGTGAAATACAAAAACTTCATCAATGCAAATTATAATAACCCATACTTTAAAGAGATGAAGTTGAAATACAGTAAAACGCCTTTTTATCGGGTTGCCGCGGGAGAATGCAGTTATCTGGGGGATTTTATTGCGAGAAGATAAGAGCGGAAAGCTGGAAGATTAAAGAACAAGGAGCAAGGAATAAAGACTAAAGCTTAAAGACTAAAATGAAAAGCTGAAAGACTAAAGCTTAAAGCCACAAAAAACATTAACCGTTTGAATCTTTATAATCCAAAAATCTGTGAAATCAACCCGAAGGTAAAAACGATTAATGCTCTTAAAAAGCAGAAAGATTAAAGAACAAGGAGCAAGGAATAAAGACCAAAGCTTAAAGGTTAAAGCTAAAGACTAAAGCTTAAAACCCATCGAACAACTATTTACGAAAAACACTCTTCAAATCTAATCGGTGTAATCCAACACTCTGTGTAATCATCCCGAAGGAGAAATCAACCCGAGGGTAAAAACGCAAGACGATGGACGAAAAACAATTCTTCTCTACCATCTAATCAACGCACTGGCCCAGGCAAAGCCCGAACCAAAGGCTGCGAGGCATACCAGATCGCCGTCTTTAATTTTTCCGGCTTCCCAGGCTTCGCATAAGGCAATCGGAACCGATGCAGCCGTGGTGTTTCCGTATTTTTGGATGTTATTAAAAACCTGGTCATCACTTAAGCCCAACAAATTCTGAACATACTGACTAATGCGAAGATTCGCCTGATGGGGCACGAGCAGATCGATATCTTTTTCGGTAAGATTATTTGCAGCTAACGCTTCACGAATTACTTCAGGAAATTTAACCACTGCTTTTTTGAAAACCGCCGGACCATCCATATAAGGCAAAACGGCGCCACTTGCCAGGATTTCAGGCGTCATAAATAATCCCCCCAATTCCTGATCTGGAAACGCAGGTTTATCCTTAATCCATTTGTTTGCATGAGCACCTGGATAATGCATGGCCAGCATTTCTGCATCCGCGCCATCGCTATGTAAATGCGTACTTAAAATACCTTTACCTTTTTCATCTGTAGGTTGCAAAACCACTGCTCCTGCCCCATCACCAAAAATTACCGACACATTTCTGCTTCGTGTTTCAAAATCCATCGCGAAAGAATGTTTCTCACTTCCCACTACCAAAACATTTTTGTACATGCCCGTTTTAACAAACTGATCGGCCACTGATAATGCATAAACAAATCCTGAGCACTGATTACGGATATCTAATGCACCAACCTCACCCATTCCCATTTCGCGCTGCAACAAGACACCGCAACCCGGAAAATAGTAATCAGGGCTTAGCGTAGCAAAAACAATAAAATCAACTTCTTTTGCAGTTATCCCAGCACGTTCTATTGCAATTTTGGCGGCCTCAATCCCCATGGTGGTAGTCGTTTCCTCATAGCGATCTGCAAAACGCCGTTCCTTTATACCAGTACGTTCCTGAATCCACTCGTCATTGGTATCCATAAAACGACTTAAATCGGTATTGGTATAAACATTTTTAGGAACATAATAACCTATTCCTGCTATTTTAGACTGATGCATGCTGGTATTGTTAATTTGGTTAGGTAAAGTTAGTTATTTTATAAAGATATGAGTATTGTGATTCTAGCGTATAGGTAGTTAAATGTCTAACATCTCAAATCTAATATCTCAAATCTTCTAATTATTGTTTATTTTTGCATCATGTCTACAGAAACCAAAGAAGAGACCTTTACGCTCGAAGAAATTTTAACTTCCCTGAAAACCGTACATCGCCTTATTTTGTGGAATGATGAGATCAATACCTTTGATCATGTAATTTATTGCATGATGAAATACCTGGATTATAATGAGTCTCAATCAGAAAAAATTGCCTGGAAGGTGCACAATGACGGTAAATGCCCAGTGCTAGAAGGCTCATTTACAGAGATGGAAGTTTACCGGAAAATTTTACAGCAAGAAGGCTTAACCGTTTCTGTTGATTAGCAACATAACATTTTAAAGAAATAAAATCACTATCTTTAAATTAAGTAATTAAAGCTATGCAAGTTACATTAGAAATAACGGACGATAATGCTTTATCAATTTTGGAGACATTGAAAAGTATTAAAGGAATTAGAATTAAGAATATTGAACAATCAAATGAAAAATATCTTAACGATTTAGCTAATGCTTTTAAAGAAACAGAATTAGCTGAAAAAGGAAAGATAAAATTAAAAAGGTTTGAGGATTTAATAAATGAAATTTGATGTACTTACATCATCCCTATTCAATAAAGAATTCAAAAAGCTCTGTAAAAAACATAATTCTGCAAAAAGCGATGTTATTGCCTTTGTAGAAAATCTCAAGAAAAACCCCATACAAGGAGTTCCTATTGGTAACGATTGTTATAAGATAAGAATCGCCATTTCCAGTAAAGGAAAGGGTAAATCTGGGGGTGTCAGGTTAATCACCAAAATTCGTATCATTAATGAAAAGATTTATCTTTTATCTATTTATGATAAATCAGAAAGAGATTCTATTTCAGAAAAACAACTTGAAGCAGTTTAAAATCGATTGAAGAATAATTAACTTTCTAGCCCATCTAAAAGTACTTTCAACTCTGCCTGCGTACTTTGTGTTTTATCTTTAGCGTACCAACCGTGAAGCTTCTCGGCGAGAATCGGCATTTCAGTCGTTTCTTTCTTCCATTCTTTTAATAGTTCCTGCAAAACCTGTGGTCTTGGGGCCCAGGTAGCTAAAACCTGATCAACTGATTCATTCAATACAATTAAAACCGGAATTGCCCGCCCGCCGTTGGTTAAATGCGCATCAATTAAAGGAAGATTCTTATCGCGAAGCACAAATTTTAAATCTATCTTCCCTAATGATGCAGTAGCAATTTTGTTAAACACAGGAACAATCTGTGCTGCATCACCACACCAGCCTTCGGTAATTACCAAGAATTTATAGTTTGCTTTTAAGCTATCAATAGCCGCCGTCAGTTCTTCTGTTAAGCTAGCAGTCTTATCTACACGCGTCATTCTCTGCACATTCATTTTAGTATAATGCAAATCATAACTAGCTTCACTAGTAGATTTACCTTCTAATAAAAGTTGATCTACCAATGCACGGTAAGTTAAATAATCCATTCCTTGTCCGCTGAAGATTTCGCTATAATTAACCATGATATTTTAAGAATATGACGCAAAGGAAAGCAGAAATTAAATCAGAATAATCACGGATTTGCAAGAAAACGCTTGCGGCTGATCGCAAAGATTTAGGATTACACAGCTATATTGCATACAAAATAAAGCTGCAATATGAAATGCTATAAGTTGAAAGGCAGACAGGTTCAGCCTACTGATTTTCAACACTTAACATTAACTAAAGAACATCTTGAATTTGGATTAAGCCTCCATTAGTTTGCTGAGGTGTTGCGTTAAGGCCACAAAATCATCAACCGTTAATTGCTCTGCACGCTTCTCGAAATAAATATGATCATCCATTTTATCTTTCGGCATCACAGCAGATACCGCATTGCGTAAAGTTTTTCTCCGCTGGTTAAAACCGGCTTTAACTACGCGCCAGAATAGCTTTTCATCACAATCCAGCGTCTCCACCTCATTGCGGGTTAAACGAATAACAGCAGAGTTTACTTTCGGTGGCGGATTAAAAGTTCCGGGTTTAACGGTAAAGAGGTATTCAATTTTATAATAGGCCTGAAGAAAAACGCTTAATATCCCGTATTCTTTTGTCCCGGCCGGCGAAGCACATCGTAGCGCAACTTCTTTCTGAAACATGCCCACCATCTCTACTACTTTATGGCGGTTATCTAAAATTTTAAATAAAATTTGCGAAGATATATTGTAGGGGAAGTTGCCGATAATAGCGAACTGACCAGGGAAATTGGCATCAAAATCTAATTTGAGGAAATCACCGTTAATTAAACGCTCACCCAAATGCGGGTATTTTTCATTAAGGAAATGATATGATTCGGTATCGATATCAATTAAATAAGTTTGTAAATCTTCACGTTTCAACAAGAAATCAGACAGAATTCCCATCCCCGGACCAACTTCCAAAACCTGATTGTACTTTTCGGTATTCACCAAACTTTCTACAATACGGTTCGCAATGCCTTTATCCGTTAAAAAATGCTGACCTAAATGTTTTTTCGCTTTAACTAAACTCATACCCTAAAATTTACCGAATATTTAACCGCAAAGTGTGCTAAGATTTCGACGCTAAGATCGCAAAGATAGACTTATTATTCCTTTGCGAATAACTTAGTGTTCTTTGCGGTTTCATTTTTTTTAAAGTCTTTAGTCGAAAATCAGTAATTTGCGCTAAAATTTTCCATGAATTATGAGCGATAAACTTAAAATAGGCATCAGTATAGGCGACGTGAACGGTATAGGTTTAGAGGTAATTATCAAGACATTATCCAATCCGGCAATTTTAAATTACTGTACACCAATTGTTTATGGCCATACCAAAGTCTCATCTTTCCACCGAAAGGCAAATAATCTTGGTGACTTTAGTTTCAACGTAATTAACCATGCCAATCAGGCTCAGGTTAAAAAGGCAAATATGATTAATTGCTGGGAGGAAGATGTAAAAATCGAACTCGGGCAAGTTACCGCTACCGGTGGAAAATATGCGCTGCTATCCCTGGAAAGAGCAACTGCAGATTTAGTAGCCGGAGATATTGATGCACTTGTTACTGCTCCAATCAATAAACACAATATCCAGTCAGAAACATTTTCTTTCCCTGGTCATACCGAATATTTGCAGGAAAAAAGTGGCAGCAAAGATGTATTGATGTTCTTAATCAGCGAAAATTTGCGTGTAGGTGTGGTTACTGGACATATCCCTGTTAAAGATGTGCCAACTTCCATTACCAAAGACAAAATTTTAAGTAAGTTAAAACTGATCAACGAAAGCCTGAAAAAAGATTTCTGGATCGAAAAACCTAAAATTGCAGTGTTGGGTTTAAATCCTCACGCCAGTGATAATGGCTTATTAGGTACTGAAGAAGCTGAAATCATTACACCTGCCATTCAGGAAGCATACGATAAAGGCTTAATGGTTTTCGGCCCGTACTCTGCTGATGGTTTCTTCGGAAACGGCAGCTACAAAAAATTTGATGCCGTGCTAGCCATGTACCACGATCAGGGCTTAATCCCCTTCAAAACCTTAGCATTCCACAATGGTGTTAATTTTACTGCGGGACTAAACTTTGTACGTACTTCTCCAGATCACGGAACAGGTTACGATATCGCCGGAAAAGACCTTGCTGATTCTACTTCCTTTACCGAAGCTTTATTCTCGGCAATTCACATTGTTAAAAATCGTCGGGAACAAGAAGAAATGTTGAGCGGTCAGCTGAGATCAGGAGGAAAAGTGGTAGAAACGCAATTTGATATTAAGGATGATGCTTCTTAAGAGAGCGGAAAGGCGAAAGCTTAAAGCTCAAAGCGAAAAGCTGTTAGTCGCATTTAAACATAGAAAGAACTCGGCATAGCCATGCTCATTCAGGTAAAAACACATTTGCTTCGACGGCCAATATTTACTATACTATCGTTACTTAAATGATTTCAACGCTTGAGTGCTATAGATGGATTTATTCATACCTCCTATAAAATGAAATCTACTTTGCCTCAACTTGCTTTAATTTTGAACGATATATTAAGCAAACTTAAAATTGTGTGCCTTAGAAATGAACACGATTAGCACTGGCAAGTACATCTTACCCATTATTGTTATTTGTCAATTCTTTTGCACGTCGCTCTGGTTCGCAGGCAATGCCGTGTTACCAGATATTATTAAGAATTTTCCACTTGAAGTAAATCTTCTGGCCAACCTAACCAGTATGGTTCAATTCGGCTTTATTAGTGGCACCCTAACATTTGCTGTTTTTGCGATTTCCGATATCTTTCCGCCATCAAAGGTTTTCTTCATTTGTGGTATCGCAGCCGCATTATTTAACCTCGCCATTTGTATAGAAGTATCAGACGTAAGGCTTTTGCTTCTATTTCGTTTTTTAACCGGCTTTATGCTGGCTGGTATTTATCCTGTCGGGATGAAAATAGCAGCAGATTATTTTAAAGATGGATTAGGTAAATCGCTAGGTTTTCTGGTCGGCGCACTGGTCTTAGGAACTGCCTTTCCACACCTCCTCAAAACATTAACCGGTAGTTTTCCCTGGGAATATGTAATTTATGCTACTTCCTGTTTATCCATATCAGGAGCAGTAATTATTTTCCTTTTTGTACCAGACGGGCCATTTAGAGTGCCAGGTCAAAAATTTAATCTTCAAGCCTGTTTCAGTGGATTTAAAAACCCGGATTTCCGTTCAGCAGCATTTGGCTACTTCGGTCATATGTGGGAACTCTATACTTTCTGGGCTTTCCTTCCCGGTATGTTATTATTTTACAATATTAAACATCCAAATGCATCGCTAAGTGTCTCCTTATTTTCCTTTCTGATCATCGCCTCAGGAGCAATTTCCTGTATGGCTGGCGGACTACTTTCACAAAAATTCGGGGCAAAAAGAATTGCCACCATTGCACTCGCAATTTCCGGATTGTGCTGTCTGCTCTCATCGGTTTTTCTTTCAGTCAGCTCAGTTTATGCATTTCTGATTTTCTTATTCGTTTGGGGCTTAAGCGGAACAGCTGACTCACCCCTATTTTCATCCCTGGTGGCTAATAATGCACCGCAACAATTAAAGGGAACTTCACTTACATTAGTGAATTGCATCGGCTTTGCCATCACCATTGTCAGTATCCAAGTAATTAATCTTTTAGCTAAAGAGATGAATTCGCACTATCTTTATACGGTATTAGCTATTGGTCCGGTAGGAGGGCTCTTAGCCTTATTAAGAGACAAAAAATAAAAAGATATGTCAAAATTATCCCCAATCATAAAACCAGAAGAATTAACCTGGTTAAATCAAGGTGATGAAATCGTGATCATAGATGCGAGTGCGGGTTCGAAAGCACGCTATGAACAGCAACACCTGGTAGGCGCATTATTTGTGAATGTGAACGAGGATTTGGCTAATATAGGCGACTTTGCCGAAGGTGGCCGACATCCCCTGCCAACTTTCGGGCAATTTTCCGGAGTATTACAAAAATTGGGCATTACCGAACATACCCACGTTATCGTTTATGATGATAAACATGGCGGGAATGCAGCAGCCAGATTATGGTGGATGCTCAGATCAATCGGACATGAAAAGGTACAGGTAATTGATGGCGGATTCCAGGCGGCAGTTCAGGCAGGTTTTCCGACTACAGACAGAGTGGAAAGTCCAAAGTCTGTTGGGCCTTACGAGGCGGAATCGTGGAACCTGCCAATTTCTGATATTAATGAAGTAGAAAGAGTATCCAAAACCAAAGATCACATGGTGATTGATGTGAGAGATGCCAGTCGATATGCCGGCTTAACAGAGCCTATAGATACTATTGCTGGTCATATTCCCGGGGCAACGAATATTCCCTTCACAGAAAACTTAGATACAGAAGGACGCTTCCTTCCACCAGAAATATTAAAAGACAAATACGAACAGGTTTTAGGAAAAATTGAACCGGAAAATGTGATTGTTCACTGCGGATCGGGCATTACAGCCTGCCATACACTTTTAGCAATGGATTATGCAGGTTTGCCGGTTCCTAAGCTTTACGTGGGCTCATGGAGTGAATGGAGCCGGAACAATAAAGAGATGGTTCTGGCAGAGTAGCCGAATCGTCATTTCGACCGATGTGGAGAAACCTTTGAACTTTAAGCCAATTATAAAGATCTTTCTATTCAGCCACGCAATAATCGAGAAGAGCACATGGATTATAATTTCAAAACTCAATGAAATCGATTTTAAAAATCATAATTTGAGCTAACCTTGCAAGATTTCAATATTTTAAGATTAACAATTTTCAAAAAACATTTTTAATCTAATTATTTTATCCCTACATTTGCAGGCTAAAATTTTACAGTACTTTGAACACATTAAAGCAATTTTCAATACCGTTTACCGGACTAAAATTGGGAGCCCATCAGTTTGATTATGAGCTTGATGACACCTTCTTTAATGCTTTTGAGTATTCGTTAATAAAAAGTGGTAATTTAAAAGTTAACCTGGAACTTGATCGACAAGAGACCATGTTACTCTTAAAATTTAAAGTTGTTGGAACTTTAAATTTGGATTGCGATAAATGTTTATCGGAGTTCTCTTACCCTGTTAACTTATACGAAAGACAGATAGTAAAGTTTGCAGAAGACGAATTGGAAAGTGACGATGAGGAGATTATTTCATTAAGCCGTAAAGATTCTGAAATTGATATATCGAGGCCTTTATATGAAATGATAAATGTGGCTGTACCCTATATCAAAAACTGTGAGCAGGCAGATAAAGAGTGTGATCAGGAAATGATTGATCGTTTAGCACAACTCTCTATCGATAAGCAGGCAGAAGAAAACGAACAAACAAGCGACCCACGTTGGGAAGCCCTTAATAAGTTAAAAAAATAATTAGATTATACACCAATGGCACATCCAAAACGGAAAATCTCGAAACAGAGAAAAAATAAAAGAAGAACACACTATAAAGCAGTGACCCCTTCTTTAGCAACTTGCGCAGCAACAGGTGCTATCCACGTACCTCACCGTGCTTACAACGTTGATGGTAACCTATACTATAACGGTAAATTGGTTATCGAAAATACTCAAATCGGGTAATTTTCTTAAGAAATTGTTTGTGTTTTCAGCGGCTTTAGTTATACCTTAGTCCACTGAAAATTTAGGATTGAACCTAACTTAACACAAACAGATTTTTTCTATGAAAATAGGCCTCGACATAATGGGCGGAGACTATGCTCCCAAAGCAATCGTTTTGGGAGCAATAGCAGCTCATCAATCGCTAAACGCTGGAGAACATTTGGTTCTTATCGGCGATACCGAACAGATTAAACCCATTCTCGCAGAAGAAGGATTTAATCCGGATCATTTTGAATACGTTCATACTGATGAAGTTATTGGTATGGGCGAACATCCCACAAAAGCAATCGTTCAGAAACCGAATTCGAGCATTGCAGTTGGTTTTAACCTTTTAAAAGAAGGTAAAATCGATTCTTTCGCAAGCGCAGGTAACTCTGGGGCAATGCTGGTTGGCGCTGTATTTAGCGTTAAAACTATTCCCGGCATTATTCGGCCTTGTTTATGTTCTATTCTTCCAAAGCTTAAAGGTGGTACCGGTTTATTATTAGATGTTGGTGCCAATGCAGATTGTAAACCAGATATTTTATTACAATTCGGGGTTTTAGGCAGTTTGTATGCCGAAAATTTATTTAAAATTGATAACCCAAGGGTTGCTTTAATGAATATCGGCGAAGAAGATGAAAAAGGTAACATGTTAAGCATGGCCACCTTCCCATTAATGAAAGATACCAGCCTTTTTAATTTCGTAGGCAACGTAGAAGGAAGAGATCTTTTTAATGATAAATCCGATGTAATCGTTTGCGATGGTTTTACTGGGAATGTAATGCTTAAATTAGCTGAATCTTTTTACGTAATCACTATCAAAAAAGGGTTGAAAGATGAGTTTTTCGATCGGTTTAATTATGAACAGTACGGTGGAAGTCCGGTTTTAGGTGTTAACGCCCCTGTAGTTATCGGACATGGAATTTCTAGTCCGCTGGCTGTTAAAAATATGGTTCTGCAATCCAGAGAAATGATTACCACGGGATTAGTAGAAAAAATTAGAATGGCATTTAAATAAAAAATTCTTAAAATGAGTAAAATTCATGCTGCTATTACGGCAGTAAATGGTTACGTCCCCGACTATGTACTCACCAACACAGAGTTAGAAACCATGGTTGATACTTCTGATGAGTGGATTACGAGCAGAACCGGCATTAAAGAGCGTAGAATTTTAAAGGGTGAGGGCTTAGGTACATCAGATATGGCAGTTCATGCTGTTAATGGTTTACTTAAAAAGAGAGGAATTGATGCGTCGGAAATCGAACTTATTATTTTTTGCACCACTACTCCTGATTTCACATTTCCTGCAACAGCTAATGTATTGGCTGATAAAATCGGCGCTAAAAATGCATGGGGTTACGATCTCCAGGCAGCATGTTCAGGTTTTATTTTCGGTCTTGCAACCGGTGCTTCTTTCGTGGAATCCGGCAGGCATAAAAAAGTATTGGTAGTTGGTGGAGATAAAATGTCTTCGATTATCAACTATGAAGACCGTACAACGTGCATTATTTTTGGTGATGGTTGCGGTTGCGCTTTATTGGAGCCAAATGAAGAAGGTTTAGGCATTCAGGATTCTATCACTAGAACCGATGGCGCAGGAAGAAATTTCTTAGGCATGAAAGGCGGAGGTTCAGTTCAGCCGGCTACACATGAAAGTATTGACGCCAAATTACACTATGCACATCAGGAAGGTCCTACCGTATTTAAGTTTGCCGTTACCAATATGGCAGATGTTGCTGCAGAGATTATGGAACGCAATAACCTTACGCCCGATGATGTGGCCTGGTTAGTTCCACATCAAGCGAATAAACGCATTATCGATGCCACTGCAAATCGTATGGGCGTAACTACCGATAAAGTAATGATCAATATTGAGCGTTACGGTAACACTACAAATGGAACCATTCCATTATGTTTATGGGAATGGGAAAGTCGGTTGAAAAAAGGCGACAACATCGTATTGGCTGCCTTTGGTGGCGGATTTACATGGGGTTCTATTTACCTTAGATGGGCTTATAATAGTTAGTTGGTTATTTAGTTGATTAGTTTTTTAGTAAAGCACTAATCTCCCAAACACCCAACAAACCAAAAAACAAAACAAAAAAAGTATAACTTAGTTAATTCATTAACACTATTTTTTACATAACAAGGATTAAAAAATGGATATCAAACAAATACAGGAACTGATTAAATTTGTTTCTCGTTCTGGAGTAAACGAAGTTGCTATTGAGCAAGAAAACTTCAAGATCACGATTAAAACAAACCAGGCACCAACTGTTGTGCATGCTACCGTACCACAAGCACCGCTTGTACAGGCTGCAGCTCCGGTTGCGACAGCTCCTACTGCTCCGGTTGCGGCAACACCTGCTGTTCCAGCTGCAGAAGATACATCAAAATACATTACCATTAAATCTCCAATGATTGGTACGTTCTACCGTTCAGCAAGTCCGGATAAACCAATGTTCGTAAATGTTGGTGATGAAGTTGGCGTTGGCAAAGTGGTTTGTATTATTGAAGCCATGAAACTTTTCAACGAAATTGAAAGTGAAGTTTCAGGCCGTATCGTTAAGATTTTGGTTGATAATGCATCGCCAGTTGAATACGATCAACCATTATTTTTAGTAGAACCTGTTTAGAAATTGATTTCACGGATTTAAGATATTTCACTGATTATTATTATCAAAAATCGGTGTAATTCTTTCCATCGGTGTAATCATCAATTAAAAAATTATGTTTAAAAAAATACTGATTGCCAACAGAGGTGAAATCGCTTTGCGTATTATCCGTACCTGTAAGGAAATGGGCATCAAAACGGTTGCTGTTTACTCTACCGCTGATCGCGAAAGTTTACATGTACGTTTTGCTGATGAGGCTGTTTGTATTGGCCCGCCTCCGAGTAAAGATTCTTATTTAAATATTCCAAATATCATTTCAGCAGCAGAATTAACCAATGCTGATGCGATTCATCCAGGTTATGGTTTTTTATCAGAAAATGCTAAGTTTTCTAATATATGCCGTGAATATAACATCAAATTTATTGGTGCAACACCTGAGCAAATCAATGGCATGGGCGATAAAGCTTCGGCTAAAGAGACCATGAAAATTGCTGGGGTGCCAACTATTCCAGGTTCTGAAGGATTACTTACGAGCGTGAAAGAAGGAATTGCAATTGCTAACGAAATGGGCTATCCGGTGATTCTTAAAGCGACCGCCGGTGGTGGTGGCCGTGGAATGCGTGTAGTTTGGAAAGATGAAGATTTTGAGAATGCATGGGATAGTGCACGTCAGGAATCTGGTGCTGCATTTGGTAATGATGGCTTATATTTAGAGAAATACATTGAAGATCCACGTCATATTGAAATCCAGATTATTGGTGATCAGTATGGAAAAGCTTGTCACTTATCTGAGCGTGACTGTTCTATTCAACGTCGCCATCAAAAATTAGTGGAAGAATCCCCTTCACCATTCATGACAGATGAACTACGTGTGAGAATGGGTGAAGCTGCGATTAAAGGTGCAACGGCCGTAAATTACGAAGGAGCGGGAACAATCGAATTTTTGGTTGATAAACACCGTAACTTCTATTTCATGGAAATGAATACCCGTATTCAGGTAGAGCATCCCGTTACGGAAGAGGTAATTAACTTCGATTTAATTAAAGAGCAGATTAAAGTTGCTGCCGGAATTCCGATTTCGGGCAAAAACTACTTCCCTAATATGCACGCTATTGAGTGCCGTATTAATGCAGAAGATCCGGCGAATAATTTCCGTCCATCACCAGGAAGAATTACCAATTTCCACTCTCCAGGTGGCCATGGCGTTCGGGTAGATACACATGTATATGCAGGATATTCCATTCCTTCTAACTACGATTCGATGATTGCAAAGTTAATTTGTGTGGCGCAAACCCGCGAAGAAGCAATTTGTACCATGGAACGTGCTTTGGGAGAATTTGTTATAGAAGGCGTTAAAACAACCATTCCTTTCCATTTACAATTGATGAAAGATCCGAACTTCAGAGCCGGTAATTTCACTACAAAATTTATGGAAACATTTGAATTTGTAGAGTAAAAAACATACTAACGAATAAATTAAAAATCCCATTTTGTAAAAAACAAAATGGGATTTTTCGTGATTTAGATTCTGAAATTATTTTATTTAATTTGATTATGGAAACATTAATTGTACATCCCGAAAATAAAGCGCAGTTGAATGCCATAAAACAAGTTTTGAAGGCGATGAAAATTTCTTTTGAAAAGAAAGAGAAACCATATAATCTTGAGTTTGTGGCAAAAATTCAGGAATCTGATCAAAATTACAAGGATGGCAAATTTAAAATTATTAAGGTTGAAGATTTATGGAAATAGCCTTTGATGAAGTTGCTGAAAAAGATCTTCTTTTTTTGGAAAAAATCAGGTAATAAAGCTATTCAAAATAAAATTCAAGAACTAATACAATCAATTGCATTATCTCCATTCCCCAGAGCCTCTAAAACATAATCTTGGAGGAAAGTGGTCTAGAAGGATAAATTCTGAACATAGAATTATTTATGAGGTTTTAGAGGCCGAACAGATTATCAAAATACATTCATTAAAAGGCCATTACAATTAACATTCAAATCAACTACTGAAATATTTCTAATAAAAGCTTAAACTATTTCTATATTTAACACGTAAATACCATTCTATTCATTTAGAATGGTATTTTTGTTTTCAACATGAGCGACACTACAGAAAAAACATCCCTTAAAAAAGCAATTGGACAGAAAGGTACAACCTTAGAGGCAGAAATGTCTTTCTTCGATCACCTGGATGTTCTCCGCAAACATTTAATCAGAGCCGTAATTGCCATCGGCGTATTTACTGGTATCGCCTTCTACTTTAATGAATTCATTTTGGATAGGATCATCTTCGGTCCAAAAAAGCCTGACTTCTGGACTTACAGAATGATGTGTAAACTGGTCGAAAGATTCCCTTCGCTTGGTGCAGATATGTGCATCACCAAGATTAACGGAGAAATTATCAACACGGAAATGGCTGGTCAATTCAATCTGCAGCTTAATGTGTGTGTAATGTGCGGTATCATTGTAGGGTTTCCTTATTTGCTCTGGGAAATTTGGCGCTTCATTAAACCAGCCTTACATGAAAATGAAAGAAAATCTGCCAGCGGTTTCGTGTTCTTCGCATCCTTTCTTTTTATTGTAGGTATTCTTTTTGGATATTTTGTGGTTTGTCCGCTTTCGGTTAACTTTTTAACTGGTTATACAGTAAGTGCAGAGATTAAAAACACATTCACTGTCGATTCTTATCTTTCATCCGTAGCCACTTTAACGCTGGGTACCGGGATTATTTTCGAACTTCCCGTGATTATTTTCATCCTTTCGAAATTAGGATTAATGACACCGAAACTAATGAGATCAAGCAGAAGATATGCAGCAGTTATCATTTTAATTATTGCAGCGATTGTTACGCCAACACCAGATATCATGACGATGTTAATCGTAGCTACGCCGCTATTTTTATTATATGAGTTGAGCATTTTTGTTTCTGCATACATTGAAAGAAAAAAAATAAAAGCTGAAAAAGCCTTCTACGCTAACTAACAAAAACATTACGAACAGATTTTATAATTCTGTATAAATTTGCACATGTCTGAGACTAAAGTTAAAATCGCAATTGGCGGTGATCATGCAGGCTTTGAATACAAAGAAATATTAAAGGATTTCCTGAAAGATTACGAGGTAAAAGATTTCGGACCGTCATCGTCAGCTTCGGTTGATTATCCGGATTTTGCTCATCCTTTAGCATCTGCTGTAGAAAATGGCGAATTTGATTATGGTATTTTGCTTTGTGGCTCGGCTAATGGTGTAGCCATTACAGCTAACAAACACAGTGGGATCAGAGCTGGTTTATGCTGGGAAAACGAAGTAGCCGCATTGGTTCGTAAACATAACAATGCAAATATCTTATGTATCCCCGCTAGGTTTGTCTCAGAAGAGCTGGCAAAAGAAATTACAACAACGTTTTTAAATACTGAATTTGAAGGCGGTCGCCATCAAACCAGAGTTGATAAAATTTCTTGTTAATTAAAAACTAATCTAACTATTCAATAATGAACAAAAAATTTCTAACCCTTGGCATAGCGTCATTCTTTGCGCTTGGTTGTTATGCGCAGGTTAAGCCGCTTGTACCAAACAAAGATGCCATGCGTTTTAGCAAGGCCATTAATAAGGATAATGCCTACAAACATCTTTCGGTACTGGCTTCCGATGCGTATGAAGGACGCGAAACTGGTAAAAAAGGTGCCTGGATGGCCGCAGATTATATCCGTGATTATTTTAAATCGTTAGGTTTAAAAGGCCCTGTTGACGGTAGTTATTTTCAAAAAATTGATTTATCAAGTTACGCAGTAACTGAAAGTATGTTAACCATTAATGGTCAGCCTAAAGTAGCTTATAAAGACTTTGTTATTGCCAGCAATGCTGTAGGCGTAAAAGGCTTTACATTTAGCGGTGATGACTTGGTATTTGCGGGTTATGGGGTAACCAATGACGCGTATAATGATTATGAGGGGATAGACGTGGCAGGTAAAATCGTAGTGATTTTTGTAAGTGGAGATCCTACCAAGGCAGCAGATCAAAATGATCGTCGTGCGGCAATGATGTCAAGATCCAGAAAAATGAATTATTTAGCACAAAATAAGGCAAAGGCGGTGATTTTAATAGACCCGGCGTTAGATAATCTTTCTGAAGAACGCAAGGCTACATATATGTCTGGCCAAATGGTCATGAAATCTAAAGAGACATTGGAAAGAATGGAGAAAATGAATCCATTTACTTCCATTTCGATATCTACTGCAACAGCAAATGAGATTTTAAAAGCTGCTAACACATCGGTAGCAGATGTTCAGAAGAAAATTGCTGATACAAAAAAGCCAGCATCACAAACCATTAACGTTGCACTTTCTGCAAGTGCAATGAAAAAGGAAACACCGCTTCGTTGCGAAAATGTATTGGGCTTTTTAGAGGGTTCTGATCCGAAATTAAAAAAAGAAGTATTGGTCTTGACCGGTCATTACGATCATATAGGCATCACTCCGGAAGCACCGGGGCCCGATAAAATTAACAATGGCGCGGATGATGATGGTTCTGGTACAACAGGCGTATTATTGATGGCAAAAGCGTTTACAGATGCGAAAAAAGCAGGAAAAGGTCCGAAGCGTAGTATCTTGTTTATGACCGTTGTAGGTGAAGAAAAAGGACTTTGGGGTTCTGACTGGTATTCTGAACATCCGGTATTCCCAATTGAGAATACAATTGCAGATCTAAATACTGATATGATTGGCCGTATTGGGGAAGAATATCTGGGCAAACCAGATTCTGCAAACTACATTTATTCAGTAGGTTCAAAAATGTTGAGTTCTGAACTTGGTTTGTTAAGTGAGCGGGTTAATGCGACCTATACAAAAATGAAACTGGATTATAAATATGATGATCCGCAAGATACACAGCGCATTTATTATCGTTCAGATCATTATAACTTTGCAAAGCTGGGTATTCCAATTATCTTCTACTATGATGGAATGTTAGAGCAGGATTACCATAAACCAGGCGATGAGGTAAGTAAAATCAACTTCCCGTTATTAGCCAAAAGAGCACAATTAACCTACTATACGGCATGGGAATTAGCCAACGGAGCGAAAAGACCAGCTGTGGATTCAGATGGAAAAGGTAATATAAAGAAATAATTTTCATTAAAAACATTAAGCCTCGATAACTCATCGGGGCTTTTGCTTTAATACCTTATTTTAATCATTTGAAATATTATCTATAAATTATTATTTTTGATTAAATAGTCGGTCATGAGTCAAGCTAAAATTTTCGAGAAGATAAAAATGATACCTGTAGCTTATCAACAAGAAGTAGAGGATTTTATTGATTTTATTTTGCAGAAAAAAACCAAAGATGATCAGGAGGAAAAGAAAAAAAGAAAAATCGGATTGCTTAAGGGTAAAATGAAAATGAGCCCAGACTTTGATGAACCGCTAAATGATTTTAAAGATTACGTGTAGTGAGGCAATATCTTAGATACGCATACTTTACTCTGGATGCAAGATGATAATAAGACGCTATCTACAACAGCAAGAGAAATTCTTGAAGATAGCAGATGCAGTTTATACCTTAGCATTGCAAGTTTATGGGAAAGTTCTATAAAACAATCCCTTGGTAAGCTGCAGTTAGAAAATACAATTAGATGAACTTTCAGAATCCTGTTTATCAAATAACATACTCATTCTTCCAATACAATTAAGTGCAAATAACATCCTTAAGAACTTACCTTTTATACATCGAGACCCTTTTGATAGAATTATTGTTTCTACAGCAATAGACATGAACTTTGATCTTATTACAAAAGATTTAAATTTGCATAAATACGATACCAATACAATCTGGCAATCTATAAACCAAGATGTTACATTGAAATTATTCAGTTAATTGAATTTGCTGAAGTTTAGAATATTAAATATTCTGAATATAAACTCACCTCGTTTCTTATCTTTGATTTATGATGAAAACTGCCGAGGAATTTTTAGAGAAATCTGATGAGAAAGCTTTCGATTTACCGCATCGTAAAACCATAAACTTTAATATTGGAAAGTATAATACGGCTGTTGAACGTGGCTTATCGAAATTCGAAAACCTCGAAGCATCTAAGAAAAAAGCCCACGTGGTAAAATGGCGGGTAATGGAGAATCTTGATAAGTTCTTACCAGAGTTCGAATCAAATTTTCAGCGCCGCGGTGGTAAAGTGATTTGGGCTAATGATGCAGAAGAAGCGCAAAAAGAAATCTTAAACATTATCAAAAGAAATAACGGCAAAACGGTTATCAAATCCAAATCGATGACCACCGAAGAGATTCATTTAAACGATTTCCTGGAAAGCAATCAAATCGAATCTCTGGAAAGTGATTTGGGCGAATACATTGTTCAATTGCTCGGCCAGGCACCTTACCATATTGTTACGCCAGCCATGCACCTCAGTGCAACAGACATTGCAAAACTATTTCACGATAAATTTGGTACGCCAATAGATGCAACGCCTCCGCAACTTGTACAGAAAGCACGTGAGTTGCTCAGGGATAAATATCTGAACGCAGACATTGGAATCAGCGGCGGAAATTTCCTGATCGCAGATACAGGAAGTATCGCTATTACAGAAAACGAAGGAAACGCCCGGTTAAGCACCACTTTTCCTAAAATTCATATTGCTATTGTGGGTATCGAAAAAATCATTCCTTCAATGGCCGACCTTGACTTGTTTTGGCCACTATTAGCATCCCATGGAACTGGCCAGAATTTAACGGTTTACAATACCATTCTAAGCGGACCACGCCAGCCAAATGAAACGGATGGCCCCGAAGAAATGTATGTGATCCTTTTAGATAACGGCCGAACCAATTTACTGGCACAGAAAGATCAGCGCCAGGGTTTATATTGTATCCGTTGCGGCGCATGTTTAAACGCCTGTCCGGTTTATAAAAATATCGGTGGTCATACTTATAACACTACTTACAGCGGACCAATAGGCTCTGTTATCACGCCACATTTAAAAGGTATGGAAGAGTTTAAACACTTAAGCTATGCATCCAGTCTTTGTGGAAAATGTTCTGAAGTTTGCCCTGTGAAGATTGATATTCATAAAATGTTATTACTCAATCGTAGAGACGCGGCAGCAACCCATGAAAACGGAAAGGTTGAAGAGATGGGCTGGGGAATGTTTAACCGGATGATGCAAAAACGAAAGTGGATGGATTTATTTGGTGGAAAGTTTAAAAACTTTATGCTGAAAAGTTTCTTCAAAAAAAGCTGGGGTAAATACCGGGAAATGCCAAAAGTAGCCGATAAATCTTTCGCAAAGCAGTATGAAGAGATGAAAAAGAGTCGGGAGGCATAAGTCGAAAGTCATTAGTCAAATCAGCCACATATGCAATTCAATCGCCGAGATAAAGACGACAAATTCTTACTGAATTTATACAAAAGATTGCTTTATCCTCGGATGGTTGAAGACAAAATGCTTAAGCTTTTACGCCAGGGCAGAATAGGAAAATGGTTTTCCGGCATAGGGCAAGAGGCCATTGCAGTGGGTTCTACTTTGGCTATGCAGCCCGATGAATACATTTTACCCATGCACCGTAATTTGGGTGTTTTCACCTGTAGGGATATTCCCTTGAAAAAGTTAATGGCGCAATGGCAAGGCAAAGCTACAGGCTTTACTAAAGGCCGCGACCGCTCCTTCCATTTCGGCACACAAGATTATAAAATTATTGGAATGATCTCCCATCTTGGCCCTCAATTGGCCATTGCAGATGGGATTGCCTTGGCAGATGTGCTGGCCGATAAACAAAAAGCTACGCTGGTTTACACCGGTGAGGGTGCAACAAGTGAGGGCGATTTTCATGAAGCGGTTAACGTTGCGGCTGTCTGGAATCTTCCTGTTATCTTTCTGATTGAAAATAATGGTTACGGCTTATCTACGCCTAAATCAGAGCAGTTTAAATGTAAAAACCTGGTAGATAAAGCCATTGGATATGGCATTGAAGGCATTCAGATTGATGGAAATAATGTACTCGAAGTTTACGACACGATAGATCGGCTCGCCAAAGATATTCGCCAAAATCCCAGACCAATTTTACTGGAATGCCTGACTTTCAGAATGCGCGGACATGAGGAGGCATCCGGAACAAAGTACGTTCCGCAAGAACTTTTTACAGAATGGGAACAAAAAGACCCGATCAATAAATACGAATGCTATTTAATTGAAGAGGGGCTACTCACTTCGGATTCAGTGATCGATATCAAAGTCCAGTTTAAAAGAGAAATCGAATGGCAAGTTGAAGAAGCATTTGACGAGCCTGAACCGATAGTTGATTCAGCGCAAGAGGAAATTGATATGTATTTTCCCTATGAACAACGTGTAATTGAACCTGGAAAATCAATATCCGAAAAGCGATACTTAGACGCCATTACCGACGCCTTGGATTTAGCAATGCAGAAATATCCAAATCTGGTTTTAATGGGCCAGGATATTGCAGGATACGGCGGTGCTTTTAAAATTACCGATGGTTTTACAGGGAAATTCGGTAAAGAGAGGGTTCGGAATACACCCATTTGCGAATCAGCAATTGTTGGAGCAGGATTGGGTTTATCGATTAACGGATACAAAGCCGTGGTTGAAATGCAGTTTGCAGATTTTGTAACTGTTGGATTCAACCAAATTGTGAATAATTTAGCCAAGACACATTACCGTTGGGGCGAAAAGGCAGATGTGGTGGTACGGATGCCAACAGGCGCCGGAACGGGCGCTGGCCCTTTCCATTCACAAAGCAATGAAGCCTGGTTCACAAAAACACCAGGACTGAAAATAGTTTATCCTGCTTTCCCTGAAGATGCAAAAGGTTTATTACTGGCTGCCATCGAAGATCCTAATCCGGTGCTCTATTTTGAGCATAAGTACTTGTACAGAAACTTAACTGCTGCTATTCCTGAAGGTTATTATACTACCGAAATTGGGAAAGCAGTTACCTTAAAAAAAGGGAGCAAATTCACCATCATTACTTATGGTTTAGGCGTTCACTGGACTTTAGATTACCTGAAAACCTATCCCGAAAGTGATGCCACTTTAATTGATTTAAGAACACTGCAGCCCTGGGACAAAGAGACCGTTCGGGATGCAGTAATAGCAACCGGAAGGGTGATCATTTTACATGAAGATACTTTAACTAATGGTTTCGGCGCAGAAATATCTGCATGGATTGGTGAACATTGCTTCAAGTTTTTAGATGCTCCGGTAATGCGGTGCGCCAGTTTGGATACGGCAATTCCAATGAATAAAGCCTTGGAAGATAATTTTCTGGCTAAAGCCAGATTAGCAGAAACGATAGATATATTATTAAAATATTAAATAGTTTTGCCACCGAGACACAGAAATCACAGAGAATATTAATTCCATGTCAATCCGTGTTTCCGTGGCTAATTCATACAAAATCAATGAGCAATTTTAAAGTCGAAGGAAATATAGTTGATATCACCAATAAAAATATATTTTTTGGGGAAGTTGAGGTAGAAAATGGAAAAATAAAATCCATTAATAACATTTCCGAAGCAAAAGATGAAACGCATTTTATCTTACCTGGATTTATTGATAGTCATGTTCATATTGAAAGCAGTATGTTGATTCCAAGCGAATTTGCCCGCCTGGCGGTAACCCATGGAACCGTTGCTACCATTAGTGATCCGCATGAAATTGCCAATGTTTGTGGAATGGCAGGTGTGGAATTTATGATTGAGAATGGAAATACCGTTCCTTTCAAATTTAATTTTGGCGCACCCAGTTGTGTGCCTGCCACAATTTTTGAAACTGCTGGTGCCGAACTCAATCATGATGATGTTAAAGCACTGCTGGAACGGCCGGAAATAAAATACCTGAGTGAAATGATGAATTTTCCCGGTGTACTTCATCAGGATGAAGAGGTAATGAAAAAAATTGCATCGGCACATGAATTGGGTAAACCTGTAGATGGTCACGCGCCAGGCTTACGTGGTGATGCCGTTCAACAATATATTGATGCCGGAATCTCAACGGACCATGAGTGTTTTACTGCCGAGGAAGCTTTGGATAAGCTCGAAAGAGGCATGAAAATCCTGATCCGCGAAGGAAGTGCTGCAAAAAACTTCGAAGCCCTGATTGACTTACTGAATGACTGGCCGGAAATGATGATGTTTTGCAGTGACGATAAACATCCGGATAGTTTAGTAGAAAGCCACATTAATGCGCTTTGCGCAAGAGCCCTTGCTAAAGGAATCGATGTATTTAAAATATTGCAAGCAGCCTGTATCAATCCTATCCTTCACTATAAACTGGATGTTGGCACATTGCAAATAGGCGATTCGGCAGATTTTATCGTTGCTCAAGATTTAACAGATTTTAAGATACATCAAACTTATATAGATGGCATTCTACTTGCTGAAGATGGAAAAGTTCAGGGAGACTGGGTAACGCATGTGGAGGATCGGGAGGCCGTTAATCAGTTCAACTGTAGTGGTAAAGCTGAAAGTGATTTTGTCTTTCAATTTACAGGTCAGGAAGAAATTCTAGTAATCGAAGCTTTGGATGGTCAGTTGATTACCAATAAACTTTCTGCTAAACCCAAAGTCTTGAATGGAAATATCATCAGCGATCTGGAGAATGATGTGTTAAAAATGGTAGTGGTTAACCGCTATCATGATGCGCCGGTTGCTGTATCTTTTGTTAAAAACTTCGGTTTAAAGCATGGGGCTATTGCCTCAAGTGTAGCCCATGATAGCCATAACATTATCGCTGTTGGCGCAGACGACAAAAGTATTTGCGAAGCGGTAAATCTAATCATTAAAGAAAAAGGCGGAGTGGTAGCCTTGGGGAATGGTAAGGAAGAGGTTTTGGCTTTACCTGTTGCTGGATTAATGAGCAATCAGAATGGATACGATGTAGCAGATTGTTATACTTCAATTGATCAGTTTGCAAAAAATTTGGGATCGACGCTTCAAGCACCATTTATGACACTTTCATTTATGGCCTTATTGGTTATTCCGAGACTAAAGCTGAGCGATAAGGGTTTATTTGATGGAGATGAGTTTCGGTTTGTTTAAGAAAATCGTTATTTGAGCACTTATAATACTGCATTAAGTTTAGTGGGATGGTCAACAACACATCTATTCCACTACAAAAACCTCCGCCAAAGGATTAAAAAGATAGATTCGTTTATCATCTAAACACACACACCGATAGCGCTTTCTGATTCGTTCTCCTTTGGTAAACCTTCGTCCGTCTTTTATCCTGAAGTGGGTATTCAAGCTTAATTGTTCCAGATATAGGGTTTCAGTTTTTTCAGAATCGTATTTTTTTAATGCCCTGGAGAGGTGCAAATCTGAACAACTGGACGCTGCTGGGTTAGCCATATAATTGTTGATTGCCCTATGTATATCTTCAGGAAAAACCTTCATTTCGAAAAAGGGTACCATCATTCGCTGAAAGTTTTTTTTCCATTCGGAACCATGCGGCTTCACCTTGTTTTTAAAATCATTCCAGGTGAGTAAGTGTGCAAACTCGTGTACGGTCGTTACCAGAAACGCATAATGATTGAGGTTGAAATTTACGGAAATCCGGTGCCCTTTGTCGCGATAGGGATGACGGTAATCGCCAAGCTTCGTAGAACGGGTTTTAGAAATTTTGAATTCGCACTGAAAATAATCGATCCACCTTGCAATTAGCGTTGCTGCTTCCGCAGGCATGTATTGCGCTAAAATATCGACTTTCTCCACAGACGCTAAGATAAGGATTTGCTAAATGAATTTAACTATATAAGACATTTAAGAACATTTGAAATTACGGACACTTTGCTAATGTAACAATCTGTAGAGGTCATTTACATAGGTTTTTTGCCCACTTTCATAAATATTCAAACAGTTAAAATTAATTATTAAGCCCATTGGCACCTCTAAAAGTTTCATGTAGGTTAAAATTTGTGCTTCATGGATAGGCAAAACCCTCTCAACAGCTTTTAACTCCACAACTATACTATTTTCCACGAATAAATCACACCATAATTCTGCCTCAACAAACATCTCTTTATAGTAGACTGGTACTAACATTTCAGATTTGTAATTTATTCCGCGAATAGTCATTTCATGTTTCAAACATTTATGATAAACACTTTCCAATAAACCTGGTCCAATTGTTTTATGAACTTCGATTGCTGCTCCATTAATTTTATAAATTAACGATTTCAAATACTCTTTATTCACCATGGCTAATATGATCTTATTTGTCTAATATGGTTAATTAGCAAAGCCTACTCTTCCGATGGAAACAACGATGCCAACACCATCTTAATCTCGCCAAAAGAATAATCCTTCCCTAAAAAATCGCGGATTGTTGCCATAGATTTCGTTTTCTGGCTCTCCACCGCATCGCTTATATTTTTAATTCTATTCGGCTTTACCAATTTAGCGACATCCAGTTGTTGAGTGGAAACATAATAAGCTAAATGCCCCTCAATAGTTCCGACTGAAAAACCACGTTCCTTCGCTATTTCTTCCAGTGTTTTTCCCTGTTCATAAAGTTCAAAACTGACGAGCTTCGTATCAATTTTCGGCTCCTTCTTTTTCTTCTCTACTGCTGATTTTACTTTAAGTGTTTCACCTTTTAACTGAATGGCCTTTTGTAATTGTTGATTTCGCTCAGAGATGTTCAGTAACGCATCGGTATCTGCTTTACTAAATTCTTTTCCATCAATAATTGCCTGCAACAAAGCCTTACTTTTATGGATTTTTTTGAGCTGTTCATATACCAGAATTTCTAATTCCAGTAATTCAGTTAAGTAGGTCTTAACTTGTTTTTCCTGCTTTATGGCCTCAATATGTTTCAATAGCCGATCTGAAACCGCTTTAATCAACGGACTAAAGTATTTTAATGCAGCCCCCACCCTTTTTGAAACATTGAATAGCGTATGTTCTGTCTGCTCTCCAAACAGGCTCTTTAACTGATTAATAAATGTATCTCCGGTAGCGGCAATTTTTTGAAAATCCCGATAAAGTTCCATTGTCCAGTCATCGTAGTGTTGCTTGGTTGATTTTTCTCCTTTATCAAAAGTCTGAACATGTTCTTTCATGTAATAGCGAACGAGATTTAAATCAAAGGCCCCAAATAGATAAGTCTTGATAAAATCATAGCTCTCAGAACTGATCTGCTGATTGAGTACATCATTAGTCTGCTTGGTTTTGGAGAAGTACTGGATATTCTGATCCTGCTGCAGGCCTGTTTCCCTTAAATGCGAAGTTAAAACCAAACCATTTAGTGAACGCAAGCGCGAAAGTGCAACATAAGCCTGACCGGGTGCAAAAGCATCGCCAATATCAATAATCGCTTTATCAAAAGTCAACCCCTGACTTTTATGTACCGTGATTGCCCATGCCAGTTTAATTGGATATTGTACAAAAGAGCCGGCAACATTTTCAGCAATTTCATTAGTTGCTTCGTTCAATTTATATTTTACATTCTCCCAGGTATATGGGGAGATAGTTATGATTATTTTTTCTTCCGGAAGTTCAATTTCGATTTTATCCTTTTCAATATGATGCACTACTCCTATTTTGCCATTATAATAACGCTTTTCTGCCGTCATATCATTTTTAATGAACATAATTTGAGCACCTACTTTAAGCTCCAGGCTTTTATCGTTAGGATACGCATACTCATTAAAATCGCCGGTAATTTTAGCATCGAAGAAATAAGATTTCGTTTTTAGCTGGGTTAGCCGTTCCCGGTTAATGGTATCAGCTTTGTTATTGTGCGTGGTGAGGGTGATGTAGTTATCGTCAGCCTGAGGTTTAAAATCCTGCTTAAAATGTTGCCTTAACAAGGCAGTATCATCAGGGGTAATCTGGTTATTACGAAGGTTATTGAGGAGGTTAATAAATACAGAATCATCCTGACGATAAATTTTATCCAACTCAATATATACCGGCGGATGATCTTTCAGGGCCAGCGCATCGAAAAAATAAATACTTTTATAAAAGCCAGCCATTACCCGCCACTCATCGTTTTTAACTACTGGCGGTAACTGATGTAAATCACCAATAAATAGCAACTGAACACCTCCAAAAGGCACATTTCTATTTCTGCGAATGTATCGCAAAGTAAAATCAATGGCATCAAGCATATCTGCACGCAACATACTTACCTCATCAATTACCAGCAATTCCAGTTCCTGAATCATACGCCTTTTATTGCCTTGCATATTTAAATGCTTCACAATTGTTCGAGGTGTATTAAAGTTAAAAGTGATATTCTGGTTGATAATATTTGCTGCAGCATCCGGAAAAAATGCACCGAAAGGCAACTGAAAAAGCGAATGGATGGTAACCCCTGATGCGTTAATTGCAGCAATCCCCGTTGGCGCGCAAATCACTGCTTTTTTGTGCGTAAGCTGGATTAATTTTCGCAGAAAAGTCGTTTTACCTGTACCTGCTTTTCCGGTCAGGAAAACGTGCTTTGATGTATAATTTACAAATTTCGCCGCAATTTCTGCTGGCATAGATGTTTCTTCTAATTCTGGCATTATTAAAAAAGATTTCGGTTGCTTAATTTTGAAGGGATGATTAAAGCTAACAATTTTAGCACAAAAATAGGCATGATTTAAAGAATTTCAGGATTATTTTCAGTTTTAGAGTGTACTCTTTGGTTGAAACCCAAGGGTAATAATTAATTTTAATTAAAATTTAGCTATGGGTTGAAACCCATGGCTGGGAATATATTTTATCCAGACTGGGCGCACAATTATAACTTGCCCATAATAAAACAATTAACCAGTTTTTCTTATCTTTGCTGCCTGATGAAACAACATTATTCAAATAATATCGCCGTTAAATTCCTTTAACCAGGTTTCATCGCCCTTTTTACCCAAAATTTATTATGCTTCACCCTGAAATAGAAAAACGTAAAACATTTGCCATTATTAGTCACCCTGATGCAGGCAAGACCACTTTGACGGAAAAATTCCTTCTCTTTGGCGGTGCCATCAATACGGCTGGTGCGGTAAAACGTAACAAGGCAAATCAGAGCAATACTTCCGATTTTATGGAGATTGAGAAACAACGTGGTATCTCCGTAGCAACCTCAGTAATGGGTTTTGAATATAGTGGCAAACGCATCAACATTCTGGATACGCCTGGTCACAAGGATTTTGCGGAAGATACTTATAGAACCTTATCTGCCGTAGATAGTGTTATTTTAGTGGTAGATTGTGTGAAGGGCGTAGAAGAGCAAACGGAAAAGCTAATGTCTGTTTGCAGAATGCGGAACACACCGGTAATTATTTTCATCAATAAAATGGATAGAGAGGGTAAAGACGCTTATGATTTATTAGATGAAATTGAAGAAAAACTGAACATTAGCTTGTGTCCGCTTTCATGGCCTATCGGTCAGGGACATACATTTAAAGGTGTTTACAGCATTTATAACAAGCATTTAAATTTATTTAATTCTGATAAAACTAAAGTAACCGATTCTGTTGTAGCGGCAAATGACCTGAGTGATCCATCATTATTAAATTACCTTAAAGAAAACGAAATCAACAATCTTAAAGACGATGTTGAATTGGTTGATGGTATTTACGGTAAAATCGATAAAGATTTATATACAGAAGGTTTAGTTGCACCCGTATTTTTTGGAAGTGCGATCAATAACTTCGGAATCAAGGAACTTTTAGATACTTTTATTGATATCGCTCCAAGTCCGCGTCAACGTGAAGCCGAAGAACGTGATGTATTGGTAGAAGAGAAAAATTTCAGTGGCTTTGTATTTAAAATTCACGCCAACTTAGATCCTAAACACCGCGATAGAATTGCCTTCCTGAGGATTTGTTCTGGTAAATTTGAAAGAAACAAATTTTATTACCACACCCGTCAAGATAAGAAATTAAAATTCTCTAATCCGATGGATTTTATGGCCAATGAGAAAAGTATTGTGGAAGAAGCCTGGCCAGGCGATGTTGTAGGTTTATATGACAGTGGAAACTTCAAAATCGGTGATACCCTTACTGAGGGTGAAAAATTGCAGTTCAAAGGAATCCCGAGTTTCTCGCCATCTATTTTTAAAGAGGTGGAAAATATGGACCCAATGCGTACCAAGCAATTGGAAAAAGGAATTGAGCAGTTAACGGATGAAGGCGTTGCGCAGTTATTTGTAATGCAGCCGGGAAACAGAAAAGTAATCGGTGCCGTTGGTGAACTTCAGTTCGAAGTAATAAATTTTCGCTTAGAACATGAATACGGTGCTAAATGTCGTTTCAGAACATTGAGTTATACCCGATCTAGCTGGGTAACATCATCAGACAGGAAAAAACTGGAAGAATTTGTAAAACGGAAACAACAGCATATTGGCTTTGATAAAGAAGCGAATCCGGTTTATTTGGCAGATAGCGAATACATGATCAACCTCACGAAACAGGATTATCCTGATATTGAATTCCATAAAACAAGCGAATTTAAGAGCTAAAAGAGCCATTAGTCTGGAGTCTTTAATCAAATAAATTGAGATACAATCCTCGCTGGTTTTTGAAAACCTGCGAGGATTTTTTATGATAAGACGATGTTCAGACCTTTGACGCGCAAGTATTAAATTTCGGTATAAAAATCAATGAACCGTAGTATCAAAGATATTGTTCTGCTAAGGAGTTAATGGAATTAAATTCAAAATCAATGGCTTGGTGAATGTTGCCTGCCAGGGAGTAAAAAGGAGAAACAATGACCAACATAACAGGAAAAGATCTAATCGAAATAGGTTATACAGAAGGAAAAATATTAGGCTTAGCATTAGAGATTTTAAAAGATCACTTTGAGGCTATTGACGAAAAGGAATTATTGGCCTTATTTAAAAAATTGAAAGATTATCCGGAAAGTTTTTTAGATGACGAAGTATTGAACACTTTGGCAACAGCAATAATTGAAGCATCTAATTCGCCAAAAGACCAAACCATTTCGTTGGTAAGGGATACCAAAGCCTACGCCATCTTCGGCACTGACTATATAGAAGAAGGTGCAAGGAACCAAATGGATATTGCCATGAAGTTGCCGGTAACCGCAGGTGGTGCACTAATGCCCGATGCCCATCAAGGTTATGGTTTGCCTATCGGCGGAGTTCTGGCCACCCGAAATGCGATTATTCCTTACGGCGTTGGTGTAGACATCGGTTGCCGTATGGCCCTGAGCATTTTTGACATTCCGGAAAAACATTATTTCGGGAAGGATGCCATGTACAAACGCGAATTATTGGCATTTACTAAGTTTGGTGCCGGGCAGAATTTTAAAGGAAGCGAAAAAGCGAACCATGAAGTGCTGGAAAATGAGGCTTTTAACAGTACACCTTTCTTAAAGAATTTACATGGCAAAGCCTGGGCGCAACTGGGAACTTCGGGCGGCGGAAACCATTTTGTAGAATGGGGAATTATTGATTTCCCCGAGCGCGATGAGGTTTTAAATATCGAAAAAGGTCGTTATGTGGCTTTGCTGACGCATTCGGGCTCTCGCGGTTTTGGCGCTACCATTGCCGGCCATTATACCAAACTGGCAAAAGAAATTTGTAAACTGCCCAAAGAAGCGACAAACCTGGCTTACTTGGATTTAAATAGCGCAGAAGGTCAGGAATACTGGATCGCGATGAATCTGGCTGGCGATTATGCTTCTGCTTGCCACGAAGTGATCCATAAACGCCTAACCAAGGCAATCGGTGCAAAAGTGTTGGCGAAGGTAGAAAACCATCACAACTTTGCCTGGAAAGAATTACTTAATGGCGAGGAAGTGATAGTCCACCGGAAAGGTGCCACGCCAGCAGGAAAAGGTGTAATGGGGATTATCCCAGGAAGTATGACAGCTCCGGGCTTTCTGGTTCGTGGAAAAGGCGAAGCAGCTGCGATCAACTCAGCTTCTCATGGCGCAGGCAGACAAATGAGCCGGACAAAAGCAATTCAATCAATCACGAAATCAGACATGAAAGCGATTTTGAAAGACCATAATGTTACCTTAATTGGTGCTGGCTTAGATGAAGCGCCAATGGCTTATAAGGATATTCACAAAGTGATGGCAGCACAAACGGAACTGGTTGATGTAGTGGCAAAGTTTGAACCCAAAATGGTGAGAATGGCTGATGATGGAAGCCGGGAAGATTAGTTTGGAGTCGGGATTGTGAAGTCTAAGTCCTTAGTTTGGAGTCTAAAATAGAATCGTCACCCTGAATTTATTTCAGGGTCTATTTTTAAGATGCTGAACTAAATTCAGCATGACGATAACGTTAGGAAACGAACTAATATGCTCCTTAGGCTAAAATAAAAAACCTCTTCAAAATGAACTGAAGAGGTTTTCCTGTTAACTGATAATATTATTTCAACTTGCTCAAAGCCAATTTAATCCGTGGCAACATATCTTTAATGTCTTGTAAGGTGCAAGCCCCAACTGAAGCCCTGAACCAAGGCATGCTATCTTCGTTTCCGAAAGCAGAAAAAGGCACCAATGCGGCTCCGGCTTCTTTAATCAGGTAGAAATTTACATCAGCGCTATCTTTTAGCAACTGACCATCTTCCGTAGTTTTACCGATATAATCAATTTTAATAGTTAAGTAAATGGCACCCATCGGCTCAACGGCTTCCACATTAAAACCTTCATTTTTCAAGTCGTTAAAGCCATGATAAAGTGCATTTAAACTGTCCTGGATTTGACCTTTGAAACTCGTTAAGAACGTGTCTACCTGAATTTTGTCATTGAAATAATTCGACATCGCTACCTGTTCGGCTTTAGGAGCCCATGCCCCCATATGGCCAACCAAAGCTTTCATCCTGTTCAAAATATCTTCCGGTCCGAAGCCCCATCCAACCCGTACGCCTGTTGCCGCTAAACATTTCGAGCTGCCGTCTACAAAAATTGTAAATTCACGCATGGCAGGACGTAATGAAACCGGATTTACATGCTCTTTTCCAAAAGTTAGCAATGAATAAATCTGATCGTACATTAAATAAAGTGGTTTTTCATCCGCTCCGCGGGAAGCATTTTCTTCCAAAACCACATCGCAGATTTCTGCTAGTGAATCTGCATCAAACATCGTCCCCGTTGGATTTAATGGAGAACACAGTGCTAACAATGTTGCACCTTTGAGATAGGGTTTCAACTGTGTGGCTGTTGGCATAAAATTATGCGCTGCATCTGTTTCAACTGCAATTGCTTTTGCAGAAGTAAGGTGACAGTAATGATTATTATTCCACGACGGTGCAGGGAACACAACGGTATCTCCCGGGTCAATCAACGCTAAATAAGTTGCATATATTAACGGGCGCGAACCGCCTGAAACCAAAATACTATTCGTGTTATATTCGAGTCCGAATCTATCTTTTAATAATTCAGAAACGGTTTCTCTTAATGAGAGTACGCCATCAGCAGGTGGATAATTGGTTTGATTAGCGTTGTAAGCGTCTACAATTCCGGCTTTCAATTCTGTTGGAATCGGATAGATATTTGCATCGAAATCTCCAATGGTTAAGTTAGCGATAGATGCACCTTTACGTTTCATCTCGTTAACTTCGTTTCCAATTTTTATAATCTCTGAGCCAATTAATGCGCTGGCTAATACTGAAACTTTCATATTTATTCTTTTTTATCGTTCATTCACTTTATCGCGAGGCATGAAGCAATCGTACTACTTTTGCAATTATAAAACCCATAGCATTAGGATTGCTTCGTACCTCGCAATGACGACTTAACGAACTAAACTTTCTATTGCCTTATTTACTTTTTCAAAACCGAACTGAGATAAAACCCCCTGCATTGCAACTGTAATCTGTTCATTGCAAAGGTTGCCGATGCTTCCTTCGTGTGTATGATGTATCTGGCCCGATGGTGCAAAAGTACCATTTTCTATCTGTTCGCCAACTATTTTATAGGCCTCTCTGAAAGGAACACCTTGCAGCGCCAAATCGTTAACAACCTCAACACTAAACAAGTAATCATATTTTTTATCCTTCAAAATATCATCCTTTATGGTGATATTTTGAAACATAAAAGTGGCGATTTCCAAACATTCATTTAACGAAGTAATTGCTGGAAAAAGATTCTCTTTCAATAATTGCAAATCTCTATGGTAGCCTGAAGGAAGATTGGTAATCATCATGGCAATTTCATTCGGTAAAGCCTGAATTTTATTACAACGAGACCTGATCAATTCAAAAACATCGGGATTTTTCTTATGTGGCATGATGCTGGAGCCAGTTGTTAACTCTGCCGGGAAGCTGATAAAACTGAAATTCTGATTGATGAATAAACACACATCCATTGCCATCTTTGCCAATGTCGCTGCCACGGCACTCATGGCCTGCGCTAAAATCCGCTCAGTTTTTCCGCGGCCCATTTGTGCATAAATTACATTATAGTTCAGGCTTTCAAAACCCAGCAATTCGGTTGTTAATGTTCTGTTTAATGGAAAAGAAGAACCATAACCAGCTGCAGAACCCAGTGGATTTTTATTGGTAATTTTCCAGGCGGCAAGCATTAATTCCAAATCATCAGCAAGGCTTTCGGCATAAGCGCCAAACCATAAACCAAAGGATGACGGCATGGCAATCTGCAAATGCGTGTAACCTGGCATCAATTTATCCTTGTGCGTATTGCTCAATTCGATCAGTTGGTTAAATAATGTTGAGGTTTGCTGCACCATATCTTCGATGCAGGCACGAAAAAACAGCTTCAAATCAACTAAAACCTGATCATTACGCGATCGCCCGCTATGAATTTTCTTACCTGCTTCGCCAATGCGCTGGGTTAATAACCACTCCACCTGGGAATGTACGTCTTCAACAGAATCTTCGATAGTAAAATTACCAGCCTCGATTTCGGCATAGATATTTTTAAGCTCAATTTGAATGGTTTTTAATTCATCTGCCGTCAGTAAATTGATGGTTTCGAGCATTTGCGTATGTGCCAGAGAGCCCAACACATCAAATTTTGCCATTTGTAAATCCAGTTCGCGGTCTTTCCCAACGGTAAAAGTTTCTACGAATTTATTTACATCTATATTTTTTTGCCAAATCTTCATTTTAAATTTATTTAACCGCTAAGCGTACTGAGTTTTCTGCAAAGCACACAAGCTATTTTAAAATTTTACTACAGCGCTCACTGTTTAACAGAGAACATACAGGCTTAAATTCCTTATAAGGACAATTAAGTGAGGTGCCCAACCTTATACCATTAACTTTAAAATCCTCAACCTTGTATCACCGGTTTTAGCATATTCACATATCCTTCAATACCTTCTGCTACTTCTCTCACATATAAAAATTCATCAGCCATGTGTGAACGTCCGGAAAAACCAGGTCCACATTTTACTGAGGGAATATCTAATAGCGCCTGATCTGAGGTTGTTGGGGAGCCGTAAGTAGTCTTACCCAATGCAACACCCGCCTGCACAACAGGATGATTTTTATCGATCGATGAAGGTTTCAAGCGAATGGAACGTGGCGTAACATCACAATCTACATTTGCCCGGATAATTTCCAGTACTTCTTCGTTAGTGTAGGCATCCGTTACACGCACATCGACGGTGAAGGTACAATTTGCGGGCACAACGTTATGTTGCGAACCTGCATTGATAATCGTAGCTGTCATTTTCAGCGGACCAAATACCTCTGAAACTTTAGGAAACTGATAATTCCTAAACCATTCGATATCTTTCAGGGCTTTGTAAATGGCATTTTCTCCTTCTTCTCTTGCCGCATGGCCAGCCTTACCGTGCGAAACGCAATCGATTACCAATAATCCTCTTTCTGCAATAGCCAGGTTCATTTCAGTAGGCTCGCCCACAATTCCGAATTCCAGTTCACCAAGATCCGGCAGTACCAATTCTAAACCATTGTTGCCAGAAATTTCTTCTTCTGCGGTTGCAGCCAAACAGATATTATACTTTAAATTCTCTTGTTCGTAATAATATAAAAATGTACCGATCAATGAAACCAGGCAACCGCCGGCATCATTGCTGCCTAAACCAAAAAGCTTATCGTCTTCGATGGCAGCATCATAGGGATCACGGGTATAACCAGAGTTTGGCTTAACGGTATCGTGATGTGAATTTAATAACAATGTTGGCTTCCCGGCATCAAAATGTTTGTTATATGCCCAAATGTTATTCATTTTACGTTGGGTTTTTATTCCCCTCTCCTCCAAAAACTGGGCGATTAAATTAGCCGTTCTATCTTCTTCCTTACTGAAAGACTGGATGCGAATTAACTGACGCAATAAATCCAGACTTTCTTTTTTTATATTTTCTAATAACATAGTATCTAGTATTTAGTATCAAGTATCAAGATATCGAGCATAAACCCTCTACCTTCCTACCTTATACCTTTAACCTTCTTTTGTGTACAAATTCCCTGCTTTCAAAGCCGAGAGTTTAATACCTTTAATTAAAGAGGAACTAAAACCATTGTGTTCCATTTCGTTTAAGCCGGCAATGGTGCAACCTTTTGGCGAAGTTACTTTATCTATTTCTGATTCTGGATGTGTGCCATGCAATAAAAGTAAATCTGCCGCTCCCTTCGCTGTTTGAACAGCCATTTTAAGCGCTTCATCTGCATGAAAGCCTATCTCTACGCCACCTTGTGAGGCTGCCCTTATGGCTCTTAAAAAGAATGCGATGCCACAGGCACATAGCGCTGTAGCCGAAGTCATCAAGTCCTCATTTATTTTCACTACAGAACCAACGGTTTCAAACATTTTAGTCACGTCTGCAATGTTTTCTGCAGAGGCATTATCGCTGGCGATACAAGTCATCGATTGTCCGATAGCTATAGCCGTATTTGGCATCACCCGGATTACCTCTACGTCTTCGCCTAATTTTTCCCGAACCGCAGCACAACTTACACCAGAGATAACAGAAATTACCAGGTGTTTGGCTGGATCTATAAAGGAATGAATCTCGTCTAAAACGGTATTTAACTGTTGTGGTAAAACGGCTAAAATCACCACATCTGCACTGGCAACCGCTTCTTTATTATTATTGCTCACTACAAATCCAGCATCGGCAAAAGATTTAAGGTGATCGATATTTCTACGGGTTAGCGTAATGTCGGCTGCCTGTGCGAAATCAGCTTTTACCAATCCTTTTGCTAAAGATAATCCGATGTTTCCGCTACCAATGATGGCTATTTTTTTTGTCATGATTATAATATTTTCTTTGGTTGATTACACCGATTATTTGATTACAAAATTTCATTTTTATGAAAAGACCAGATTAACGTTTTGTTTCTTTATGTATTCATGGCTGATTTTAAGCATCATGTGACAAACCTTTCGCCTTTAACCTTTTCACCCTCTACCTCATTAGCATTTTGGTTCCAAAGGTTCCGCCAGCCAATTCATTTAATTCGTTCGCTTTTCCAATATAAACTGCAGAAACCCCTTTCTTGATGGCTTCAAAGGCGTTATGGAGTTTTGGGATCATTCCGCCCTGCACCGTTCCATCTGCTTTTAAATCTTCAAATTCATCAGCCCTGATTTCTCTGACCACAGAAGTGTCGTCTGTTACATCCCTTAATACCCCTTTTTTTTCAAAGCAATAGACCAAACGGGTTTCGTACAAAGCTGACATCGCTACAGCGACTGAAGAAGCAATGGTATCTGCATTGGTGTTCAGCAATTGTGTATCGCCATCGTGGGTAATGGCACATAGTACAGGCACCAAACCAGCTTTAAACAGACTATCTAAAGTACCGGCTGAAACTGAATTTTCATCCAGATCACCAACGAAACCGTAGTCGATTTCCTTAACAGGCCGCTTTTTAGCTTTAATGATATTACCGTCAGCACCAGTCAACCCGATGGCGTTACTCCCTTTCGCCTGCAATTGGGCCACCATATTTTTATTTATCAAACCGGCATAAACCATGGTTACGATGCGTAAAGTTTCGATATCTGTAATTCTCCGCCCCTCTACCATTTTCGCTTCAACACCTAAACTTTCTCCTAGTTCGGTAGCGATTTTACCACCACCATGAACCAGGATCTTATCGCCGGGCAAAGCCGTAAAATCTAATAAAAACTGATGTAGATTTTCAGAATTATCGATTACGTTTCCACCGATTTTTATGATTGTAAGTTGCTTCATATATGAGTTATGGGTTATGGGTTACAAGTTACCAGTTTAGGCTTTCAGACCTTTACTGTAACTTACAATCTGTAACCAATTTTTAATTTTCATGTCTATAAAAAAAAATTCTTTTATACTTTGATAGAGGTAGAATAGTTTCTCTTCGCTTGTTTTGGTTTTAGCTAAAATTAATAAATGGTTCGTACAGCTAATTTGTGTCAGCAGTGCTGACACAAATCTATCACCTTCATTATCAACTTTTTGTAATTGCGTCATCAGTGGTGACACAATTGTGGGATCACTACAAACTTCATAAAATTGTTTCATTCTATAAAGCCCGCGACGATTGAAACCCTTTAACACAGGCTGCTTTTCTGCAATATAATCTGCCAGATCATTTACAATTCCATCGCCCCAGTTTCCAGCTAAAACTTTCTCTGAAACTATTTTTCCGATATTAAAATATAAAGTGACCAATTCGGCATTTGCCTTACTATAAACCCTATTCCTCGCTTCGGTGATCATCGTGATCACTTGCTCGAAATCTGTTAAAGTATTTTTAATTGGTTTGGTCATATATAAAAATAATTATAATTTTTATGATCGTGAGCGGTTTCATAACTGAGTTATCAGTTATGGTTACCAGTTTAGGCGTTCAGGCCTTTAACCCGTAACAGGATTATTTTAATTCCTCCAGCATCGCTTTGATTACCGCCTGTGCGGCCCATAAACGATTTCCTGCTTCATGAATTACCAAAGAATTCGGACCATCGAGGATTTCAGCAGATAATTCCAAATCACGACGAACAGGCAAGCAGTGCATTACTTTGGCATCGTTGGTGAATCTGAGTTTTTCGTTGTCCATCATCCATCCATCCGGATAAGATAAAACCTTTCCGTATTCTTTGTAACTGCTCCAGTTTTTCACATATACATAATCGGCGCCAGCTAAAGCTTCTTCAATGTTATACTGAATATCAGCACCTGGTGTAAAATCTTCTGAGAGTTCATATCCTTCAGGCTGAGCGATGGTAAAATCGATCATTCCTTCAGACTGTGCTTTACACATCCATTCGGCAAAAGAATTCGGGACCGCCTGCGGCAAAGCTTTTACGTGAGGTGCCCAGGCCAGCACAACTTTTGGTTTTGAACCATCAGGTTTTTTCATCCATGTTTCGTGAATGGTAATAATATCTGCAAAACTCTGCAGCGGATGACGGGTAGCACTTTCTAAACTTACTACAGGAACCGCACAATATTTTACAAATTTGTTAAAAAAGTCTTCGCTATAATCTTCTTCGCGGTTGATTAATTTTGGAAAAGACCGCAGCCCCAGGATATCGCAATATTGCCCCATCACTGCAGCAGCTTCACGAATATGCTCCACAGTAGTGCCATTCATGATTACACCGTCTTGCGTTTCTAAAGCCCAGCCTTCCTTATCAAGATTCATCACCATCACATTCATACCCAGGTTTAAAGCCGCTTTCTGGGTGCTTAACCGGGTGCGTAAACTCGGATTCATAAAAACCAAACCCATGGTTTTATTTTTACCCAAATCTTGATGCGCATAAGGATTCGCCTTTAATTCAAGCGCATCTTTTACAAATTGTTTGATGCTCGGAACATCGTGTACGGAAGTGAAAAGTTTCATTTTTTAAATCTTAAAGGTTAAAGCTTAAGGCTAAAAGCTTCCTGCGAAATGCAAAAAAACATTGCTCAATCTTTAACCAAATTATGTTCTCAATCGCTTCAGCAAGCCTATAAGCATTGCTTTAACTTCGTTTGTTATTTTGTCTATTTCTAAGTAATTTCCCTCGCTTAAATAGTTTAAATCTTTTGCAAGCAAGCATGCATATTCAGCCTCATGGCAAGAACCCAATGCCATATCCAGAAACCTTGCAAAATCTGCATCAGAATTTCTTCCTGCTCCCTCTACAATATTTAAAGGAACTAAATAGGCAGCCCTCTTTACCTGGCTATGCAAATCATACTTTTCTGACGGCGGAAAAAAGGGAAGCACATCTGAATAAACAAATAGCACCATTAAATGTGCCTTTTTCCAAACTTCTAATTTTTTATAATCTCTCATTTTCTTAATACTTAAAGGTTAAGCAGAAAATAGGGATTTCTCTAATTTAGTTTTTTGCCGCTATATAAGCTAATCGTAATCCGCTTTTAGCTTTAGTCTTTCAGCTTTTAGCTAGCAACCGCTTTAGCAAAAGCATCCAAAAACTCATCAGCGTGTGCTTTAGTTAAATTCAAAGCAGGCAGCAAACGAATTACATTTGGTTTTGCCTCGCCCGTAAAAATATGGTGTGTAAACAGTAATTCCCTTTTAACATGCGCAAGTTCTGCAGGTAGCTCAATGCCAATCATCAACCCGCGACCGCGAACTTCTACCACCTGCTCAAATTTTTTCAATTCAGCGATCAGGTAGTTGCCGATTTCTGCTGCATTTTTCAATAGGTCTTCTTGTTCAATCACCTCCAAAACGGCAAGCGCAGCAGCGCATGCAAGATGATTGCCGCCAAAGGTAGTACCTAACTCACCGTGCCACGGTTTGAACTTTGGAGCGATGGAAATCCCTGCGATAGGAAATCCATTGCCCATTCCTTTAGCCATGGTATACACATCGGCTTCAACGCCGGCATAATCGTGCGAGTAAAACAAACCTGTTCTGCCATAACCACATTGCACTGAATCTGCGATATAAACGGAATTGTATTCATCGCAAAGTGAACGGATTTTTTGCAGGAAACTTTTCGAAGCCTCCTTAATTCCGCCAACACCCTGAATACCTTCTATAATAACCGCAGAAATTTCATTTCCCTGTGCTTTAAAGGTTTCTTCTAATGCCACCTCATTATTGAACGGCAGGAAGATTACATTTTCGGTCTGATTAACCGGAGCAACAATTTTAGGGTTATCCGTTACTGCAACGGCTAATGAGGTACGTCCGTGGAAAGCGCCCGTAAAAGCGATTACTTTCTTTCTGCCATTGTAAAACGAAGCAAGTTTTAAAGCATTTTCATTGGCTTCAGCTCCAGAGTTAACTAAAAATAGCTGATAGTCGGGCTTTCCAGAAACCTGACCTAATTTCTCGGCCAACTGTGCTTGCAAAGGAATTTTAACTGAGTTAGAATAGAAGCCAACTTTGTTTAACTGATCTGTCAAACGACTTACATAATGAGGATTGGTATGTCCGATGGAAATCACTGCGTGACCGCCATATAAGTCTAAATATTTTTGATCATTGGCATCCCAAACATTGCTGCCGGCTGCTTTTGTAATTTCTATATCGTTAAGTGGGTAAACGTCGAATAAGTTCATTGTTTTTGAGGTTAATGGTGGAGGGTGTAAAGGTTGAAGGTTTAATTGCCTAGCCTTTTGCACCGCCCCTTAAAAATTTTATAAACGCGATTAACATCGCCTTATCTCATTGATGCTTTTATTGACAAGTTCGTATATCGCTAAACTGATATAAGCTAAATCACGAATAAGTATGAAAGCATATTCTACTTCTTTTGCAGATCCAAGGGCATTATCAAGATAACTTACAAAGTCTTTATCTGTATGCTTGCCACTTCCTTCTACTATATTTAGCGGAATTGAATAGGTGGCCCGCCGAATCTGTTGTGTTAATGCAAATTTTTCCTCTGAAGGCATGATAGGTAAAATTTCCTTATAAACTTGTAACGTGAATAAGTGAGCCTTTTTCCAAACATCTAATTTTTGATAATCTCTCATACTTTCAAAATTTGCAGGTCTGCATCCAGACCTTTTTACCTTCTACCTTCCTGCCACCAGCCTAAAACCCTGATGCTTTCAACTTCAACCCCGCTGTTTCTTCCAGGCCAAACATCAGATTCATATTTTGAACCGCTTGTCCGCTGGCACCTTTAAGTAAATTATCGATAATGCTGATGATAAATAATTTACTGCCATGCTTTTCTACATGAACCAGCGCCTTGTTGGTATTCACAACCTGTTTTAGGTCGATATTTTTCCGACTCATGTGCGTAAATGGGTGGACACTATAGTATTCTTCATAAATCGTTTGCGCTTCTTCTAAAGTCAAATCGCTTTCTAAGTACACCGATGCTAAAATTCCGCGGGGAAAAGCGCCGCGTTGCGGAATAAAATTCAACGCTTTTGAAAGCGATGGTTGTAATTGCAACAAACTTTCACCGATTTCATTTAGATGCTGATGGTCGAAAGCCTTGTAAATAGAAAGATTATTATTGCGCCAGCTAAAGTGAGAAGTTGTAGATAAACCCTGACCAGCACCAGTTGAACCCGTAGTGGCATTGATATGAACTTCTTCAGTAATCAGTCCTTTAGCAGCCAAAGGCAATAAGCCAAGCTGAATACAGGTGGCAAAGCAACCTGGGTTCGCAATATTTTTAGCAGATTTTATCTGATCACGGTTTAATTCGGGCAAGCCGTAAATGAAGTCTTTAGTCTGAATTCCGGAGCCTGAAGTCGAAAACCCAGCATTTGCAGCTAATCTGAAATCCTGAGATAAATCGATGATTTTAATGTTATCACTAATTGGATTTGCCGTTAAAAACTTCTTTGCATCACCGTGTCCAACACATAAAAAAAGTACATCGATATCTTGAGGGATATCGCTTGTAAATTTTAAATCAGTATCACCAATTAAATCTGTATGTACATCAGAGATTAAATTTCCAGCATTACTGCTGCTATTTACAAAAGCAATTTCCACATTTGGATGGTTCATCAGAATACGAAGCATTTCGCCTCCTGTATATCCTGCACCACCGATTATTCCTGCTTTAATTTTCATATTTAAAAAGGTTTAAGGTTTGGGGTTTAAGGCTTAGGGTTTGGGCGCTTAAACCTTACGCCTTTAACCTTATACCTCAAACCTCCGAGGCTAGGCCTCGTTATTTACTTTATGCCAAATCATCACCTGGTTACCGAAAATTTTCGAGAACCCTTTAACATCATCCCCGCTCCAGGCATTGTTCATTTCACCATAACTACCAAATTTATTGCTCATTAAATCGTGGTTAGATTCAATACCAATAATCTGGAAACGATAAGGCAACAACTCTATAAATACTTTACCGCTCACCATTTTTTGGGTATCTGAAAGAAAAGCTTCAATGTTCCGCATAATCGGATCATGAAATTGGCCTTCGTGCAGCCAGTTACCGTAGAAAGATGATAATTGCTCTTTCCAGCTTAACTGCCATTTGGTTAACGTATGTTTTTCTAAAGTGTGGTGTGCTTTAATAATTAAAACCGGTGCCGCAGCTTCGAAACCCACACGACCTTTAATACCAATAATGGTATCGCCAACATGAATATCGCGACCAATTCCAAAAGGTTGAGCAATAGCCTGCAATTTTTGAATCGCTCTTACTGGTTCCAAAGTTTCGCCATCAATAGCCACCAATTCACCTTTTTCGAAAGTTAATTCGATTTTACGGGATTCAGTTTCCGAAACCTGAGTTGGCCACGCACTTTCTGGCAACGTTTCGTTAGAGGTTAAGGTTTCTTTACCGCCTACAGACGTTCCCCATAAACCTTTATTGATGGAATATCTCGCTTTTTCAGCACTATATTCTACACCATGTTCGGCTAAATATTCTATTTCCGCTTCGCGGGATAATTTTAAATCTCTGATTGGGGTGATAATTTCTACTCCGGGAATGAGGATATTAAAAATCATATCAAAACGCACCTGGTCATTTCCTGCACCGGTACTTCCGTGAGCAACATAATCAGCACCTACTTTTTTAACATAGTTGGCAATAGCAGTTGCCTGACTTACCCTTTCTGCACTAACCGAGAGTGGATAAGTTGCATTTTTTAATACGTTACCAAAAATCAAATATTTGATACACTCATTATAATAACTTTCAGTTTCATCTACCACAGCGTGAGAGGCAACACCTAAAGCATAAGCTCTTTTCTCGATCTCCTGCAATTCTTCGTCAGAAAAACCACCTGTATTTACGATTACAGAATGAACTTCCAATCCACGATCCTGTGCCAGGTAAATACAACAAAATGAGGTATCAAGACCTCCGCTAAAGGCTAAAACAACTTTCTTCTTCATTATTTAAATAATAGGGTAAATAAAAATAAAATGGATTTTAAGCCACTCTTCGGCTTGGGTTTAACAACTAATTGTTGCTTAATACGCATAAAGCGTTCATATAATTTCGGTTTCCTTTGCAATTCTTCGGCAAATTTCTTTGCAGCATCGTGCTTTTGCGTTGCAGGATCATAAAGCATGGCCGTGCACATGCAGTTTTTACGTTCCTTCATTTTCAAAATTTCGAAGTTGACGCAGCTTTGGCAGCCTTTCCAAAATTCTTCATCCTGGGTTAATTCAGAATAGGTAACAGGTTCGTAACCTAAATCAGAATTAATTTTCATTACGGCTAAACCAGTGGTTAAACCGAAAATTTTAGCTTTAGGATACAGACTTCTGGAGAGCTCAAAAACACTTTCCTTAATGGCGTGTGCCAAGCCCGCTTTCCTGAATTTTGGGGAAACAATTAATCCGGAGTTGGCTACGAACTGGCCATGACTCCAGGTTTCGATATAGCAAAAACCAGCCCATGTACCATCTTTATGGAAAGCGATAACCGCCTTGCCTTCGATCATTTTACCAGCAACATAATCTGGAGAACGCTTTGCAATACCAGTACCCCGTGCCTTCGCAGATTCGGCCATCTCGGTTACAATTTCTTCTGCAAATACACGATGTTCAGGAAGTGCAACCTGCACTATAAATTCGTTAATATCCATTCGTTTTCTAACGAAAA